>Ga0307425_1000345_pt1 | contig 29215 bp, 27 predicted proteins | sample SalMarWE160330MG_FD_202152 | JGI IMG/M metagenome (GOLD analysis project Ga0307425, IMG submission 202152) | Salt marsh sediment microbial communities from the Plum Island Ecosystem LTER, Massachusetts, United States - WE1603-30 | ecosystem: Environmental > Aquatic > Marine > Intertidal zone >...
TAATGATAACCGTTTATAAAACCTCACAAATTGCAAAATATTTAAAGGGACTGGGACCATGAAAATAATTTACGACCCTGAAACCGACTCGCTCACCATCACGTTGCGCCAGGAGCGCATCAAGGAAAGCGACGAGGTGCGTCCGGGAGTCATTGCCGACTTTGGCTACGATGGCGGTCTGGTCCGGCTGGAGATTTTGCAGGCCTCGAAGGTGGTGCAGAACACCCGGGAGATTCAATTCGCCATAAATGCATAACTGACTGTATCTATGGTGCGTAAGACGCACCCTACATTTTTGCTGACGGCTAATAGCTTTTTTAAAGGTAGACAACATGGAATTGATCCTGAAATTACCCCTCCGCACCGGGGATCACCTCACCCCCAAAGAGACCGTGGCGGAGTTGGACAAATACATCGTGGGGCAGAAGGACGCCAAACGGGCGGTGGCCATCGCCCTCAGGAACCGCTGGCGGCGCCAGCAGATCCCCGAATACCTCCGGGATGAGATCGCCCCCAAGAACATCATCATGATCGGTCCCACCGGGGTGGGCAAAACCGAGATCGCCCGGCGTCTGGCCAAACTCACCGCCTCGCCCTTTCTCAAGATCGAGGCCTCCAAGTTCACCGAGGTGGGCTACGTGGGTCGGGACGTGGAATCCATGGTCCGGGACCTGATGGAGCTGGCGGTCAACATGGTCAAGGCCGAGGAGCGGGAGAAAGTCCAGGCCAAGGCGGTGGAGGCGGTGGAAGAGCGCCTGCTGGATGTGCTGCTGCCCGGCTCCACCCCGACCCCGGGGCCGGAAGGCGAGGGGGACAACACCCGGGAAAAGCTGAGAGCCATGCTCCGGGCCGGCCGCCTGGAAGATCGCTTCGTGGAGATGGAAGTCAGCCAGCGCACCACCCCGGTGGTGGAGATCTTTTCCGCCGCCGGCATGGAAGAAATGGACTTCAACTTCAAAGATATGCTGGGCGGGCTTTTTCCCGGCAAGACCAAGCAGCGCAAGGTGAAGCTGGCGGAGGCCCGGGAATACCTGCTCCAGGAGGAGGCCCAGCGCCTCATCGACATGGACCGGGTGGTGGAGGAAGCCCGGCGCAAGGTGGAGCAAAACGGCATCATTTTTCTGGATGAAATCGACAAGATCGTCGGCCGGGACCAGACCCGGGGGCCCGACGTCTCCCGGGAAGGGGTGCAGCGGGACCTGTTGCCCATCGTCGAAGGCACCACCGTGAACACCAAATACGGCATGCTGCGCACCGACCACATCCTGTTCATCGCCTCCGGGGCCTTCCACCTGTCCCGGCCCTCGGACCTGATCCCCGAGATGCAGGGCCGCTTTCCCATCCGGGTGGAGCTTCATTCCCTGGGGCCGGCGGAGTTCGAACGCATCCTGACCGAGCCGGAAAACGCCCTGATCAAACAGTACCGGGCCCTGTTAGACACGGAAGGCATCCGGCTCACCTTCACCCTCGAGGCGGTGAAGGAGATCGCCGCCCTGGCCACCAGGGTGAACGAACGCACCGAAAACATCGGGGCCCGGCGGCTCCACACGGTCATGGAAAAGCTCCTGGAGGAGATTTCCTTTACGGCCCCGGACCTCACGGCCCAGGAGATCACCATCACCGACGTCTACGTCCGGGACCGCCTGGCCGCCCTCATCGACGACGAGGATTTAAGCCGGTATATTTTGTAAGCAGTGAGCAGTGAGCAGTAATAATGGTGACGTAGCAAAAAATAGGGCGGCCTGTAGCCGCCACGAGCCTACACTTTGCAGGAGGAGGCAGCCCGGCGGTCAACGGTCAGCAGGCATATAACTGCTCACTGCTTACTGCTCACTGCTTACTTTTCAACCATGACCCAAAAATTGATCAATAAAGCCGAAATCCTCCTGGAGGCCCTGCCCTACCTGCGCGCCTTCCAGGGGCAGACCCTGGTGATCAAGTACGGCGGCGCCGCCATGCAGGAGCTGGACCTTAAGAATGCCTTCGCCCAGGACATCACCCTGCTCCAGTATTTGGGGATCCATCCGGTGGTGGTCCACGGCGGCGGGCCCCAGATCGGCAAGGTGCTGGCCAAGATGGAAATCCCCACCCGGTTCGTGGACGGCCTCCGGGTCACCGACGAGAGCACCATGGACGTGGTGGAAATGGTCCTGGCGGGCGCGGTCAACAAGGACATCGTCAACCTGATCAACGCCGCCGGCGGCGCCGCGGTGGGCCTGAGCGGCAAGGACGGCCGCCTGCTCCTGGCCAAGAAGCTCCAGTACTACCGCCCCCGGGAGGACGAGCCCCCGGAGATCATTGACATCGGGATGGTGGGCGAGGTGACCGGGGTCAACCGCGACCTGCTGAAGACCCTCCAGGAACACCACTTCATCCCGGTGGTGGCCCCGGTGGGGGTGGGGCAAGCCGGCGAGACCTACAACATCAATGCCGACCTGGTGGCCGGGGCGGTGGCCAAAGCCATGGGGGCCGCCAAACTCATGTTGCTCACCGATGTGGCCGGGGTCCTGGACCGGGACCAACACCTGGTCTCCACCCTGGACCGGGAAGCCGCCCTGGCCATGATCGAGTCCGGCGCCATCAAGGGCGGCATGATCCCCAAGGTCAATTGCTGCCTGGAGGCGGTGGCGGGCGGGGTCGGCAAGGCCCATATCCTGGACGGCCGCACCCCCCACGCGGTGCTCCTGGAGATCTTCACCGATACCGGCGTCGGCACGGAGATTGTGGGATAGGGAGCAGTGAGCAGTAGGGTGCGTCCTACGCACCAGGTACGTAGGCACGTAGGGTGGGCACCGCCCACCATCGCGGTTATGGCGGGCCATGCCCGCCCTACATGAATTTGCTGGAGAAAGCTTGTGAGCAATAACTGGATGGAACGCGCCGATAACGTCATCATGAACACCTACGGCCGGCAGCCGCTGGTGCTGGTCAAAGGCGAGGGCTGCCGGGTCTGGGACGATCAAGGCCGGGAATACCTGGACTTCGTGGCCGGGCTGGCGGTGGTTAATCTGGGCCACGCCCACCCGGACATTGCCCGGGCCGCCGCCGCCCAGTTGACCCAACTGGTCCACGTCTCCAACCTCTACTATACCACCCCCATGGTGGAGCTGGCCGAAGCGCTGGTCCGCCGGTCTTTTGCCGACCGGGTCTTTTTCGCCAACAGCGGCGCCGAAGTCAACGAAGGGGCCATCAAGCTGGCCCGGCGCTACTCCCGGGAACGCTTCGGAGAAGGCCGGCACCGGATCATCTGCACGGAGAACTCCTTCCACGGCCGCACCTTTGGGGCGCTTTCCGCCACGGGCCAGTCCAAGTTCTGGCAGGGGTTCGACCCCCTGCTGCCGGGTTTTTCCTTTGTGCCCTTCAACGACCTGGAGGCGCTGGCCCAGGCGGTGGACGACACCGTCGGCGCCGTGCTGCTGGAGCCCATCCAGGGAGAAGGCGGGGTCAATCTGCCCTCGCCGGATTATTTCAAGGGTGTGCGGCAGTTATGCGATGAGAAGGGCCTGGTGCTGATCCTGGATGAAATCCAGACCGGCCTGGGCCGCACCGGGAAACTCTTCGCCCACGAACACTTCGGCATCACCCCGGATGTCATGACCCTGGCCAAGGGGTTGGCCAACGGTCTGCCCATGGGGGCGCTCCTGGCCACCACCGAGGTGGCGTCGGCGTTTGTCCCCGGCACCCACGCCAGCACCTTCGGGGGCGGGCCGGTGGTGGCCGCCGCCGCCAAAACCGCCCTGGAGCTTTTGAGCCGGCCCGAGTTTCTCGCCGGGGTGCGTGAGCAAGGCGCCTTTCTCCAGGAAAAGCTCAGCGATTTTAAGAGCCGGTTCCCCGTCATCCAGGTGGTGCGGGGCCTGGGCCTCATGTGGGGCCTGGAACTGGCCCAGGAAGGGACGCCGGTGGTGGCGGCCTGCCGGGAGCGGGGCTTGTTGGTCAACTGCACCCAGGGCAACGTCATCCGGCTGCTGCCGCCCCTGGTCGTTACCCCCCGGGAACTGGAGGAGGCCCTGGCCATCCTGGGGGAATCTTTTCAGGCGGTATTTTCATGACGCGGCACCTGTTGACCATTCTGGATGTCAGCCGGGAGGAGATCGTCCATCTTCTGGCCCGGGCCCGGGAACTCAAGGTTTTTCATAAGCAAGGCCAAAACCCTACTCCCCTTAAGGGAAAAACCGTGGCCATGATTTTCGACAAGCCCTCCACCCGCACCCGGGTCTCCTTTGAGGCCGGCATCGCCCAACTGGGGGGGTCCAGCATCTACCTGGCCCCGGGCCAGACCCAGATGTCCCGGAACGAGCCGGTGGCCGACACCGCCCGGGTGTTGTCCCGCTACGTGGACGCCGTGGTGGTGCGGACTTTCGCCCAGGAGACGCTTGAGGAACTGGCCCGCCACAGCACCATCCCGGTGATCAACGGCCTCACCGACACGCACCACCCCTGCCAGGTCTTGAGCGACCTCATGACCATGGAGGAGCACTTCGGCCATCTCACCGATCTCAAGGTGGCCTGGGTGGGGGACGGCAACAACATGGCCAACTCCTGGATCACCGCGGCCATGCACCTGGATTTTCCCCTGCACCTGGCCTGCCCCCCGGGCTACGAGCCCGACGCCGACCTGCTCGTCCAGGCCCAGGGGCAAAGGGCCCGGGTCTTCCTGGGCCAGGACCCCAAAGCCGCCGTGGCCGGGGCGCAGGTGATCAACACCGACGTCTGGGCCTCCATGGGCCAGGAGGAGGAGGCTGCGGCCCGGCTGGAAATTTTCAGACCCTACCAGGTGAACGCTGATTTGCTGAAACTGGCTGCGCCCGAGGCCATCGTGCTTCACTGCCTGCCGGCCCACCGGGGCGAGGAGATCACCGCCGCGGTGCTGGACGGCCCCAAATCCGCCGCCTGGGACCAGGCCGAAAACCGCCTGCACTTCCAGAAGGCGCTGCTGGAATGGCTTTTGGGATAGGGGTCAGGGGCCAGGGATTAGGGATTAAAAACCCGGTGGCACAGGCGTCTCGCCTGTGCGAAATGTAGGGTGCGTCCTACGCACCAATAACCAGAAGAAAGGGTGGGCAATGCCCACCATAAATCCTCATAGGAAACGAGCATGGCAAACATCAACAAAATCGTCCTGGCCTACTCCGGCGGCCTGGACACCTCGGTGATCCTCAAGTGGCTCCAGGAGACTTATAAATGCCCGGTGGTGGCCTTTTGCGCCGACATCGGCCAGGGGGAGGAAGTCGCCGAGGTGGCGGCCAAGGCCACAGCCACCGGCGCCGATGAGGTCTTTATCGAGGACCTCAAAGAAGAATTCGTCCGGGACTTCGTCTGGCCCATGTTTCGGGGCAACGCCCTGTATGAGGGCGCGTATCTGTTGGGCACCTCCATCGCCCGGCCCCTCATCGCCAAGGCCCAGGTGGAGGTGGCCAAAAAGACCAAGGCCGACGCGGTGAGCCACGGCGCCACCGGCAAGGGCAACGACCAGGTGCGCTTCGAGCTCACCTACCAGGCCCTGGCCCCGGATCTGGCCATCATCGCCCCCTGGCGGGAATGGGACCTGGCCTCCCGGGCCGATTGCCTGGCCTATGCCCAGGCGCACGGCATCCCGGTGCCGGTGACCCGGGAAAAACCTTATTCCAGCGACCGGAACCTCTTGCACCTCAGCTTCGAGGGCGGTATCCTGGAAGACCCCTGGGCCGAGCCCCCGGCGGATATGTTCGTGCTTACGAAAACCCCGGAGGCCGCTCCGGATCAGCCCCAATATGTGGAAATTGATTTTGCGGCCGGGGACCCGGTGGCGGTGGACGGCGAGGCCTTGAGCCCGGCGGCCCTCCTGGCCCGGCTCAACCACCTGGGCGGCGGGCACGGCATCGGCCGGGTGGACCTGGTGGAAAACCGTTACGTCGGCCTGAAATCCCGGGGGGTGTACGAGACCCCCGGCGGCACCATCCTGAGGGCGGCCCACCGCGCCGTGGAATCCCTCACCCTGGATCGGGAAGTGATGCACTTACAAGATTCCCTCATGCCCCGGTACGCCGAACTCATCTATTACGGCTACTGGTACGCACCGGAGCGCCTGGCCCTCCAAAAATTAATCGATGCGGCCCAGCAGCCGGTCACCGGCACCGCCCGGCTGAAGCTCTATAAAGGCAACGTTACGGTGGTGGGACGCAAAGCCCCCCAATCCCTGTACCGGCCGGATTTGGCCACCTTCGAGGCCGGGGGGGATTACCGGCAGGCGGACGCCACCGGCTTCATCCGCCTGAACGCCCTGCGCCTTAATATCCGGGCCAAGCTGGAGGGGAAGTAGGAGGGGCGGCGGCGCCCAACCTTACATTTTTACGGCCTGGCCTAAATTGGTTTTGGCTGATAGCTGAGGGCTGAAAGCTGACAGCTTCTTAAAACTTGGCAGGCGGGCGGGCGTCGGTTAACGGCCGGCGTCGCTGGAGGTAACTCGGGGTTCCCGTCCACGACCGCGGGGTTGGGGGCGGGGACGGTTTGGAGGTCCGGTTCACTGCCCTATCTGGTTGCGGCACTGTGTTGGGCCGTGGGTCTGCTCATGGCGTTCTGGCAGCCCGGCCCCAACCTCTGGTTCGGGGTGCGGCTGCCCTGGACCCTGGCCGACCCCTACATCTGGAACAAATCCTGGCGCCTGGCCTCCCGTCTCCTCATGGTCATGGGCGTCACGGTGCTGATTTCCTGGCGGGCCTTTTGGATCTCTACCGCCCACCTGGTGGGCCTGAGCTGCCTGTATACCGTGATCCTTTACCGCTGGAAATACGGCACCTGGCGTTTCTGGAAGGGCCACGGCTGGATCGATTACCGCCCGGTGGCCCGCTGCGCCCACTGCGGTCATTTACAAAAGCTGGCCAGCCACGTCGACCTGGCCCGGAGCGCCTGTGAGGCCTGCGGCGCCAAACTGCCGGAGCCCCGGATTGGGCTCAGGGCATTGTGGCCGCCAGGGGCTAAGAAAGACCAACAGTTCGTCAAGTGAGGGAGCCATGCGCACGACAGTTATGATTACCGTCTTGACCCTAGCCTTATCTCTCTGCATGATGGGCCAGGGCCGATGCGACGAACTGAACGAGTCCTATTTTCCCCTGAAACAAGGCATGCGGTGGGAGTACCGGGTTATGTCGGCCGGGGGCGCCCCGAAAAAGTTGATCATTACCAATCTTGCCCCGCAAAAAGTGAATGGTACAGAAGTAACGCCACGGAAATGGGCATTAGGCGGAAACACTTTCTTCCAGTTAATGAAAAAAGATGATACGGGAATCTACCGCTATGCCGAGCAAGCCGGCGACAAGGCGCCGCCAAAGCTTATAACCCCCATGGAATGCCATCTTAAGTTTCCCATCACCATGGGCGACAGCTGGAAGTTGACCACCAAGTTGGGTGACAGCACTTTGAACCTGAACCTGACCATTGAGAGTGTTTCAGAGGAGGTCAAGGTGCCGGCCGGCACCTTCCAGGATTGCGTTGAGGTAAAGCAGGTGGGCGGCAATGACGCCGGGGCCGAGGTCATGGGGTACGAATGGTATGCCCCCAAGGTAGGCGTAGTCAAGAGCATGGTTACCATCAAGAAAAAATCTAAAGAAAAGACCGTATCCGAAGTCCAGACTTACGAATTGGTGTCTTTTAAGCCCTGAAGGCCGGGTCCGGCTGACCTGGACCAGGGTAGGCCCGGAAAAGGCAGTTCTCCGAGTCTTTTTCTCAAAACTTGCCGAGGAAGATGGTATGGCGCAAAAACCCTGGGGCGGACGTTTCGAGGCCGACACCGACAAGTCGGTGGAGGATTTCACCACATCCCTGAGCTTTGACCGGCGCCTGGCCCGCCAGGATATCGCCGGTTCCATCGCCCACGCCCGGATGTTGGCCAGGCAGGCCATTATCACCCCGGCGGAAGGGGATCAGATCGTGGCCGGGCTGGAAGGCATCCGCCGGGAGATTGAGGCCGGGGAGTTTGACTTCGACCCCGCCCTGGAAGACATCCACATGGCCATCGAATCCCGGCTCACCGCCAAGCTCGGCGAGGTCGGGGGCAAGCTCCACACCGCCCGGAGCCGGAACGACCAGGTGGCCCTGGACCTGCGCCTTTACCTGGCCCAGGAGGTGGAAGGCCTCATCGCCGATCTTAGCGACCTGCGCCTGGCCGGGGTGCGCCTGGCCCACCTGCACCGGGATGCCATCCTGCCCGGCTATACCCATCTGCAACGGGCCCAGCCCATCCTCTTCGCCCACCACCTCCTGGCCTATGACGAGATGTGGCGGCGGGACCTCCAGCGCCTGGCCGAATCCCTGCGCCGCATCAAGGTCTCGCCCCTGGGGGCCGCGGCCCTGGCCGGCACCACCTTTCCCATCGACCCCCAGATGGTGGCCTCCCAGCTCGGCTTCCCCCGGGTCTTCGGAAACAGCCTGGATGCCGTCAGCGACCGCGATTTTGGGTTAGAATTCTTATCCCACGCCGCCATCATCATGGTACACTTGAGCCGCCTGGCGGAAGAGCTCATAATCTGGTCGTCTGCGGAGTTCGGCTTCGTGGTCTTGCCCGACGCCTATGCCACCGGGTCCTCCATCATGCCCCAGAAGAAAAACCCCGATGTCCCGGAGCTCATCCGGGGCAAAACCGGCCGGGTGGCCGGGCACCTCATGGGCCTGCTCATGACCATAAAGGGCCTGCCCCTGGCTTATAACCGGGACCTCCAGGAAGACAAGGAGCCAATTTTTGACACGGTGGACACGGTCCGGCCCGCGGTCCGGTTAATGGCCGGCCTCCTGAAGAATCTCACCGTCCGCCCGGAAAAGATGGCCGCCGCCCTCTCCGGTGGCTATCTCACCGCCACCGACCTGGCTGACTACCTGGTGACCAAAGGGCTGCCGTTTCGCACCGCCCACGAACAGGTGGGCCACACGGTGCGCTACGCCGAAGCCCATGGAAAAGAGTTGTGGGAACTGAGCCTGGAGGAAATCCGGCAGTTCGCGCCTGTGGCCGAAGCCGACGTATTCGACTGGCTCAAGATCGAAAATTCCGTAAACCGGCGGCGTTCCCCCGGAGGCACCGCCCCGGAGCGGGTGCGTGAGGCCCTGGAACGGGTGGAAGCGGAAATAGGACTGAATCTGCATGAACAAGAACTGTAACCGGGGTCAGGGGCCAGGGGTGGAGTCGCCGCGCTTTACTGGCGTTTTCCCGAAAACCGCAAACCGCAAACCAAAAACCGTCCTTGGCGGTCTCCCGGGCCTCCCCGCAAGATACTTACTCTTCTGCCTTATCGGCCTGCTGCTGCTCACCCCCGCCTGCGGCAAGAAGATGTCCCCCTATGCCCCGGACCGGGTCCTGCCGGCGCCGGTGCGGAACTTTCGCCTGACCCAGGAAGGCAACGCCCTGGTGTTGAGCTGGCTGCTGCCCCGGGTAAACCTCCTGGGCCAGCCCCTGACCCAGGTGCAGGGCTGCCGGGTCTACCGGGCCGCGCTTAAGGGGGTGTCGCCGGAGCTCCTGGCGTCCTCGGATTTCATCTTATATGCCGACATCGACCTGGCCTACCCCCAGCGGGGGGAGGTGCAGGGCGAGGCCATGCTGTTCCGGGACCAGGAGCTGGCGCCGGACCATCGCTATTACTACCGGGTGGCGGCCTATGACCAGGACGGCTACCTGGGGGGCTGGTCCCGGACCCTGAGCCACGCCTGGGGGTGGCTGCCCCGGTCCCCGGCCCAACTTGACGCGGTGCCCGGGGACAAGATGGTGTCCCTCTCCTGGCGTCCGGTTCTGGCCTTGCAAGACGGCTCCCCGGCCCGGGACCTGGGGGGGTATCTCGTCTACCGTCAATCCGGTCAGGGGTCCTGGATTAAGGTCACGCCCACGCCGGTGGTCGCCAATAGTTTTCAAGACGTGGCGGTGCTTAATGATGTGGAATATACTTATAAAGTCGTGGCGGTGCGGCCCTTGGGAGGGGACCTGGTGGCCAGCCTGGATTCGCCCACCCGCCCGGCCATGCCGGAAAAGCGCACCCCGCCGCCGCCGGTACTGAATGTCCTGGCGGTGGCCACCTCCCAGGGGGTGGAACTCCGCTGGGAGCCCAGCCCGGTCCCGGATACGGCCGGCTACCGGGTCTATCGGCGCGCCACCGGGGAGGAGCAATACACCCGGCTCACCAAGGAGTTGGCCAAAAAGCCCTATTTCGTGGATTCGCAGGTGAAGCAAGGCGGGACGTACCATTACTATGTGACCGCGGTGGACGACTCCCCCCGGGCCAACGAGAGTATCCCGTCGGAGGTGGTCTCGGTTAGCTATTAGCTGTCAGATTTCAGCTAAAGAATCGACCCACTGGGACCTTTCTCCCGGTTCCCAAGCTGAGCAGCCAATTACTTAAATACGATGCCGTATCTATTAACAAAGGGAACCGCGTTTTAATTCCCCCTCACCTTTACCCTCTCCCCCATTGGGGGAGAGGGGATAGAGATGGACCCGCCGTAATGCCCCCTCTCCCCCCGGCGGGGGGAGAGGGTTAGGGTGAGGGGGGGATAAGAAAAAAAATTTGGCAACGAGTATACGTGAAAGGACAGGAACCAATCCGTGCACCACTTCCACTACCAGGCAGGTGAACTCTACTGCGAAAACGTGCCGGTGCGCCAAATCGTCGCGGCGGTGGGCACGCCTTTTTATCTGTACAGCGTCGCCACCCTGACCCACCATTACCGGATCTTCAACGCCGCCTTCGCCGACTTTCCCCATATCGTCTGCTTTGCGGTGAAGGCCAACGCCAACCTGGCCATTCTCCGACTATTCGCCCGGCTGGGAGCCGGCGCCGACATCGTCTCCGGGGGCGAACTCTACCGGGCCCTGCAGGCCGGGGTCGACCCGGGCAAGATCGTCTATTCCGGGGTGGGCAAAAAGCCCGAGGAGATCAAGGCGGCCCTGAAGGCCGGCATCCTCCTGTTCAATATGGAGTCTTCCCAGGAGCTGGAGGAGATCAACCGCCTGGCCGGACGCCTGAAGCTCAAGGCCAGGGTGGCCCTGCGGATCAATCCGGATATCGATCCCCAGACCCATCCCTACATCTCCACCGGGCTCAAACGGAACAAGTTCGGCATCGACATCGAGCAGGCCCTGGAGGACTATGGCCGGGCCCGGGACCTGCCGCATCTCCAGGTGGTGGGGGTGGCCTGCCACATCGGCTCCCAGATCACCCAGGTGTCACCCTTTGTCGACGCCTTGGAAAGGCTCAAAGAGTTGATCGATCGCCTGCGGGCCCTCAACATCCAGATCCATTACCTGGACCTGGGCGGCGGTCTGGGGATTCAATACCACGACGAGGAGCCGCCGCACCCGGATGAGTACGGGCAAAAACTCCTGGAACACCTCAAGGGCCTGAAATGCACCCTCATCCTGGAGCCCGGCCGGGTCCTGGTGGGCAACGCCGGCATCCTGGTGACCAAGGTGCTCTATACCAAGAAGAGCGACGCCAAGCATTTCATCATCGTGGACGCCGGCATGAACGACCTGGCCCGCCCCAGCCTCTACGGCTCGTATCACGGCCTCTGGCCGGTGGTGGAGGGGCCGCGCCCCCAGGTCAAGGCCTCCATGGTGGGGCCCATCTGCGAATCCGGGGATTTTTTAGCCAAGGATCGCCTCATGCCGGCCTTTCAGCCGGGGGAGATGGTGGCGGTCTTGAGCGCCGGGGCCTACGGCTTTTCCATGAGTTCCAACTACAACGCCCGGCCCCGGGTGCCCGAAATCTTGGTGCAGGATGAGGATTTTTATGTTATCAGAAAACGGGAGACATACCGCCAGCTTATCTGGGGGGAGTCGATCCCGGAATTTTTGAAATAATTTTAGGTTTTCAAAACCCGAACACTCTAAAATCCCCCTAAATCCCCCTTTAATAAAGGGGGACTTTCCGCTTTCCCCCCTTTGGCAAAGGGGGGCAGGGGGGATTTGGTTTTGACATTATGCCTACGGATACCAGACGCCGCATCCCCTTTTACAAGATGCACGGCGGCGGCAACGATTTTGTGCTCATCGACCACCGGGAGCGCTTCATCCCCGAGGCCGAGCAGCCGCAGTTCGCCCGGCGGGTCTGCCACCGCCAACTGGGGGCGGGGGCCGACGGCCTCATCCTCATCGAGGCCTCCCCCACGGCTACGGCAAACTTCCGCTGGCGCTTTTATAACGCCGACGGCTCCGAGCCCGAGATGTGCGGCAACGGCGGCCGCTGCGCCGCCCGGTTCGCGGTCTTGAACCACATCGCCCCGGCGGCGATGTCCTTTGAAACCCTGGCCGGCGCCATCCGGGCCGAAGTCAAGGACCGCCGGGTCAAGCTGCTCATGGCCGGGGTGGGGGATTTTCGTATGGAGCAAATCATCCCGCTGGAAGGAGTGGACCTCAAGGGCCATTTCATCAAGGTCGGGGTGCCCCACGTGGCCGTCCCGGTGGACGACCTGGAGCAGACCCCCGTCACCGGCTGGGGCCGGGCGGTCCGTTTTCATGCTCTGTTTGCTCCGGCGGGCGCCAACGTAAATTTTGTCAGGTATAACGGTCCCCAGGACCTCAGGATTCGCACCTATGAGCGGGGGGTGGAAGACGAAACCCTAGCCTGCGGCACCGGCGCGGTGGCCTCGGCCCTCATCGCCGCCCGCCTGGGCCAGGTGGTCTCCCCGGTGACCGTCCACACCCGGGGCGGCGAAGCCTTGATCGTGTATTTCACGCCCCAAGGGGAGGCCTTCACCGAGGTCTTCCTGGAAGGCGACGCCCTGGTGGTTTACCAGGGAGAACTGTGGGTCGACGAACTCAAGTAAGGAGGTAACACCATGTTCAAGGGAGCCATCACCGCCATTGTTACTCCCTTCAAGAACGGCCAGCTTGATGAAGAGGCCTACCGGGAGCTCATCGAGTTCCAGGTTAAGGGAGGCATCCACGGTATCGTGCCCTGCGGCACCACCGGCGAATCCGCCACTCTGTCCCACGCTGAGCATAAACGGGTAGTGGAAATCTGCATCGACCAGGTGAAAAAACGGGTGGTGGTGATCGCCGGGACCGGCTCCAACAATACCGCCGAATCCCTGGAGCTGACCCAGCACGCCGAGAAGGCCGGGGCGGACGCGGCCCTGATGATCACCCCTTACTACAACAAACCCACCCAGGAAGGACTCTATCAGCACTATAAAACCGTGGCCTCCCAGACCAAGATCCCCATTGTAGTCTACAACGTGCCGTCCCGGACCAGCGTCAACCTGCTGCCCGAAACCGTGGCCCGGCTGGCGGAACTTCCCACCATCCAGGGGATCAAAGAGGCCACCGGCGACCTGAAGCAGTGCTCCAAGGTCCTGGAACTGTGCGGCGATAAGATCACCGTGCTGTCCGGAGACGATTTCACCGTGCTGCCGCTGTTGGCGGTGGGCGGCCAGGGAGTGATTTCGGTGGTCTCCAACGTGGCCCCGGGGGACATGGCGGGCCTGTGCAACGCCTTCTTTGCCGGAAACCTGGACCGGGCCCGGGAACTGCACTTCAAGATGTGGCCCCTGATGGAGGCCATGTTCTTTGAGACCAATCCCACCCCGGCCAAGACCGCCCTGAAGTTCATGGGCAAAATCACCGGGGAGGTCCGGCAGCCCCTGTGCCCCATGTCGGCCGCCAACGATGACAAACTGCGCCAGGTGATGCAGAAATACGGGCTGATTAAGTAGAGAGATGCATCGTAGGGGCGGGTTTTAAACCCGCCCCTACAGGCTCCCCCGTAGACCCTTGGGAGGCTTTATGATTAAGGCAATCGTAACCGGAGTAGCGGGCCGCATGGGCGGCCGCATCGTGCACATGATGGCGGCGGCGGCGGGCCTCCAGTTGGTGGGGGCGGTGGAGTCGCCGGGCCATGCCGCGGTGGGCAAAGATGTCGGAGAAGTCGTGGGGCTCTCCCCCCTGGGCGTCAAAGTAACCGATTCCTTACCGGAAGTGTTGCCCCAGGCGGAGGTAGTTATCGAATTCACCCATCCCGAGCCGTCGCTGGCCCATCTCCACCAGGTGGCTGACGCCAACAAGGCCATGGTCCTGGGGACCACCGGGTTTTCCCCGCCCCAGATCGCCGAGATTCACGCCCTGGCCTCCCGGGCCCACCTGGTATTCGCCCCCAACATGAGCGTCGGGGTCAACCTCATGTTCAAGGTGGTGGCGGACATCGCCGGGGTGCTGGCCGAGGGCTACGACGTGGAGATTGTCGAGGCCCACCACCGCCTGAAGAAGGACGCCCCCAGCGGCACCGCCATCAAGTTGGGGCAGGTCATCGCCCACGCCCTGGGCCGGGAATTGGAGAAGACCGGCGTGTACGCCCGCCACGGCATCATCGGCCAACGGAGCGATCAGGAGATCGGCATCCAGACGGTGCGGGCCGGGGACATCGTCGGGGAGCACACCGTGCTGTTCGGCGGCATGGGCGAGCGCCTGGAGATCATCCACCGGGCCCACAGCCGGGACAATTTCGCCCGGGGCGCGGTGCGGGCCGCCCTCTGGGTGGTCCAGCAGCCGCCGGGGCTCTATGATATGCAGGATGTGTTGGGCTTGAAGTGATTCGGGTCACGCCGCCTTGACTATCAGGGATTATTTTCTGGAATGGGTACAATCAAATCCCCCTGAATCTCCCCTGGGCAAAGGGGAACTTTCACCTTACCCCCCTTGGGCAAAGGGGGGCCAGGGCGGATTTCTCTTAACCGCCTCAAGGCTGCAAGATCATAACTAATAAGTAACCAAAGCAAAGACGTATGCGCATCGTGCGTTTTGAACTTACCGGCCGGACCGGGTATGGCATCCTGGAAGGAGAGAAAATCTCCATCTTATGGAGCACTCCCTATGGCGACGGCCTGAAAAATACCGTCGGGGAGATCGCCTCCCTGCCGGCCGTCAAACTGCTGGCCCCCTGCGAACCGACGAAGATCGTGGCCCTGGGGCTCAACTACCGGGACCACGCCGCCGAGTTCGGCCACCCCATCCCGGATGAGCCTCTGATCTTCCTGAAGCCATCCACCGCGGTCATCGGCCCGGACGAGGACATCGTCCACCCGGCCACGTCCCGCCGGGTGGATTACGAGGCGGAATTGGCGGTTGTTATCGGGAAGCCCTGCCGCCACGTCCAGGAGCAGAATTTCCGGGACTACATCCTGGGGTATACCTGCTTCAACGACGTCACCGCCCGGGATTTGCAGAAAAAAGACGGGCAGTTCACCCGGTCCAAGAGTTTCGACACCTTCGCCCCCCTGGGCCCCTGGATCGAAACGGAGATCCCCGACCCGGACAACCTCACGGTGGAGGCTTACCTGAACGGGGAGCGCCGGCAGCACTCCAGCACCCGCAACCAGGTCTTTTCGGTGGCCGCCCTGGTGGCGTTCATCTCCCGGGTGATGACCTTACTTCCCGGCGACGTCATTGCCACGGGCACGCCCTCGGGCATCGGCCCCATGCAGCCCGGCGACGTGGTGGAAGTCCGGCTGGAGGGTGTCGGCACCCTGCGAAATCGCCTCATTGCAGAAAGGGCAGCTTAAATGAAACAGTTTTTTGAACCGGCGGCGCGCCTGGGGTTGATTCCCCCGTATCTTTTTAAAGAGATTGACGAGAAGAAGGCCGAAATCAAGGCCCGGGGAGTGGATATCATCGACCTGGGCGTCGGTGACCCGGACCTTCCCACCCCGCTGTTTATCTTGAAAAAGATGGAAGAGGCGATCCACGATGCGGAGACCCACCGGTATCCCCTCTACTCCGGCATGAACCTCTTCCGGGAAGCCGTAGCCCGCTGGTATCAGGGGCGCTTTGGGGTGGAACTGGACCCGGAGTGCGAAGTCCTCACTCTCATCGGCTCCAAGGAGGGCATCGCCCACCTGCCCCTGGGCATCAACAATCCCGAGGACATCAACCTCATGACCAGCCCCGGTTACCCGGTCTATCAGATGGGCACCCTGTTTGCCGGCGCTTACTCCCACTTTCTGCCCCTCACCCGGGAGAACCGCTTCCTGCCGGACCTGCATGAGACTTCCCCGCTGGTGGCCCGGGACGCCAAGGCCTTCTTTTTCAACTATCCCAACAACCCCACCGCCGCGGTGGCGGATAAGGAGTTCTTCGCCCGGGTAGTGGACTACTGCAAAGAGTATCACATCGTCGCGGTCCACGACGCCGCCTATACCGAACTGGCTTTCGACGGCTTCAAGCCCCCCAGTTTTCTGGAGATCCCCGGGGCCAAGGAGGTGGGCATCGAGTTTCATTCGCTTTCCAAGACTTACAACATGACGGGTTGGCGCCTGGGCATGGCGGTGGGCAACCGCGAGGTTTTGAGCGCCCTGGGCAAGATCAAAAGCAATATCGACTCCGGAGTGTTCAACGCCATTCAGATTGCCGGCATCGCCGCCCTGGATTCGGACCAGAGCTGCGTCCGGGAAAATTGCGCCGTGCTCCAGGAACGCCGGGACCTGCTGGTGGGGGGCCTCCAGAAATTGGGCTACGACGTGGAGCTGCCCCAGGCCACCTTCTACGTCTGGCTGGCGACGCCCCCGGGCCTGACCTCCATGGCTTTCACCGCCCACCTGCTGGAAAAAGCCGGCATCGTCACCATCCCCGGCAACGGCCTGGGGGAGCCGGGCGAAGGCTATGTCCGCCTGGCCCTGACGGTGCCCCGGGAGCGCCTGGAAGAGGCCCTGGCCCGCCTGGCCCGGCTGGGCTGATGGCCGCCGGGCGAGGCTGCCCGATGCGCCTCCCGGGTGATTCAGCTGGAAAAAGAACTTTTTCAGATAACCTCTAGGGACGGTTTACCAACCACCCCTGCCAAAATATTGGACCGTTGGCTTTTGCTTTTACCGGGAAAATGCCTTCGCCTCATAGCCGATGGATAATGCGCCGAACCGCAAAAACTGGCTGGAGAGAAACCCCAAAAAGGTTATTTTTCTCATTGTGGTGCTGGCCATCGCCGGCCTGGCGGTGGTGACTGAAACGATTTTGGCCCACCGTAACCATGGCCTGAGAAATATCCCCGGCATCAAACGTTACATCAAACTCAGAGAATTCAATCCTCTATATCGCGACGTCCTGGTCCCCGACCAGGGGGCCATGCGGATGTCCGACAGCCTGGCCCAGAAAGAGTATACCCTGCGGGTGGACCGGCAGGGCTTTATCATGCCCGCCAAAATTCATCCCCATCCCGACCTGACCATCGTCTTTTTGGGCGGTTCCACCACCGAATGCACTTACGTGGACGAACCGGCCCGGTTTCCCTATCTGGTGGGTCGCCTGCTTGAAGGTGAGACTCACCTCAAGGTGAACTCCTACAATGCCGGCCGCAGCGGCAACAACACCCTGCATTCTCTGAATGTCCTGCTCAACAAAGTGGTGAACCTCAAGCCCGACATCGTCGTCATGATGCACAACATCAACGACCTGGCCATCCTGATGTACGAAAAGACCTACTGGAATGCCAACCCCTCCCGGTCGCCCATCATCGAAAAAAAGCCTGATTTCAAAACCGTGGGGAAAGATCTGGAGCAGACCTTCCATCTGGTCCGGGATCTGACTTTTCCCCACCTGTCCCGGGAAGTGAAGAAAATCTGGCGTTTCCGGCGCCAACCCCAGGGAGATGAATTTAAGGAGGTCAGGGGCAAAAAAATCACCATAAACCAGGACTTGCTGGTCCGGGAATTTTCCCTGAACTTGCAGACCTTCATCAATATCTGCCGGGCCCGGGGCATTATCCCGGTGCTCATGACCCAGCCCAGCCGCTTGACCGAGAACCCCGATCCCCTGATCAAAAAACTGATGCATGGTTTGGAAACCAGCCAGGGCATTACTTATGCGGAATTTAAAGGCGCCTTCGACCGGCTCAATCAAACCATCCGGGACCTGGGGGCGAAAAACCACCTTCTGGTGATCGACCTGGCCCGAGAGATTCCCCCGCTTAAAGAAAATATCTGTGACGTGGCCCATCTCAATGACCGGGGCTCCCGGCTGGTGGCCGCCCGGATTGCGGCTGACCTGACCCCGGTGATCACCCCCCTGGCGAAAAAGCTGAAAAAGCCTTTATCCGGTAACGAGAAATAAGATAGTATTAAGTATGCCTTTGGGATTCGCCGCCATCACCGAACGCGCCCCGGTTACCGCCTATATTGGGTTGGGAGCTAATCTGGGCGACCCCGAGCAGCAGCTTAAGGAGGCCCTAAAACACCTGGACGCCGCCGATGAGGTGGAAGTGACCCGGGTTTCCACCTTCTACCGCAACCCGCCGCTGGGGCCGGCGAATCAACCCTGGTACGTCAATGCCGTGGCCCGGCTGCGCACCCGCCTGGGACCGGAGGAACTCCTGCGCTTGTTACAGCAGGTGGAAACCGCCATGGGCAGAGTTCGGGGACCACGGTGGGGGCCGCGCCGCATCGACCTGGACCTGTTATTGTATAATGGGGAGGTGATCTTTTCCCCCAACCTGGTGGTGCCCCATCCGGAGATGCATCGGCGGGTCTTCGTGCTGGCCCCCCTGGCGGAGATCGCCCCCCGGGCCTGGCACCCGGTGCTGCACAAAAGCGCCGGGGAGCTGTTGTCCGACCTGGACCCCGCCGGGCCGGCGGCATTACAACCAATTCTTTCGATTGAGGACCAGACCTGATGCTTCGTTTACTCATTGGTTTGGGCTTGGGATATCTGGGTTATCGGATCATCAAAAAGGTGGCCGGCTCCCTGGGCCTCTGGCCCCAGGCCCCCAAGCCCCTGGAGGACCGAGAACCGGATGTCCTGGTCCAGGACCCGGTGTGCAAGACCTTCATTCCCCGGCGAGAAGCCCTCAAGATCGAGAAGGGCGGCAAAACGTATTTTTTCTGCTCCGAAGGCTGTCTGAAGCGCTTCATGAGTAGTGGCGAAAAATAACTTATGGTATACTAATTAGTCTTATATGAAATTCTTTACCGACACTACCAACACCCTTTGACGGATATCGGCTTACAAAAGTTCCCGGCCGATTGGGAGCGGGCCCGCCAGTCCTGAGATGCGCCACCTAGACCTCCATAACTGGAGCACCCCCAACCTCCTCACCGGAGCCCGGATTGCCGCGGTTCCCGTGGTGATGCTCCTTTTGTTGTTTCCCGGGCCCTGGGCCAGTTTTTTGGGGGCCCTCTGTTTTGTCTTGGCCGGCGCCACCGATTTTCTGGACGGCTTCCTGGCCCGGCGCCACCGCCTGGTGAGCCGCTGGGGCAAATTCATGGACCCCCTGGCCGACAAGCTGCTGGTCTCCGCCGCCCTGATCATGCTGATCCCGTTGGGCCGGGCGCCGGCCTGGATGGCCTTTCTCATCGTCGGGCGGGAGTTGGCGGTCACCGGCCTCCGGGGCCTGGCGGCGGCGGAAGGCATTATCCTGGCCCCTGACCGCTGGGCCAAGGCCAAAACCCTGCTGCAAATGGCGGCGCTCACCGCCTTGATTTTGCACTATCCGTATGTCGGCATTGATTTCCATGAAGTGGGCATGGTCCTGCTCTGGCTGGCCCTCATGGCCACGGTGGCGTCCGGGGTGAGTTATTTCTGGTCGTTTTTCCAGCAACACCCGGAGACCTCGGTCCCTTGACAAAACCACGCACTTCAGACACAGTTATTAAGCACTAACTTCGGAGGACGACATTGGCCAGACATTTATCCGCCCTGAAACGGGCCCGACAGAATGAGAAACGGCGGCTGCGCAACCAGAGCCGCAAAACCCGGGTCAAGAACCTGGTGCGCCAGGTGCGCCAGGCCGTGGCCCAAAAGAGCGCCGAAGAGGCCCAGGCGGCCCTGAAGAGCGCCATCCCGGTGATTGCCCGGGGGGCCGGCAAAGGCTCCCTCCACTGGCGGGCCGCGGCCCGCAAGATTTCCCGCCTCACCCGGCAGGTCAACGCCCTGGAAGGCCCTTAAGGAATCCTGCCTTCAAGGGGAGGGCCGGGGAATTTTTTGTCAGACATTCCCCCCCTCCTCTTCAGCTTCCCCTCCCCCCTCCGGCAAGGGGTTTAATACCATGTTCGCCTTGTAGGGGCGGGTTTTAAACCCGCCCCTACGTGTGATATCAATAGGTTATCTGATTGATTTGTTTCATTTCAGACCGAACTCGGTATAAGGAGGCCATCAGGCCCAGGCGGGCCGGGGCGCTGACCCCAGACCCACGGCCGCCGCGGCTCTCACCTTTTCCTGGTTCTTATAGCGATTGCCTATTTGATCGTAGGGGCACGGCGTGCCGTGCCCAAGCGCGTGCTTTCGCCTGCGGCTACATTTCTATTACTCGTATGACCGCATGGTATCAGGGGTTTTGGGGCGGAAGTTTCACCAGAGGCCTCAGTTTTTCCCGGATAATATCGGCCGCCAGCTTGGAGCCGTGATCAGTAAGATGGATCGCATCAAATAAAAAGTCTTTTCCCGGGGGGATCTTTTGAGCCAGGTCAATCACCATGACGCCGTTTTTGGCGCCGGTCTCCCTGATCGTTTGGTTAAATAAATCGAAAATCTCCTTATAATCGGCATAGGTCATGCCCTTGGGCTGTCCGAACAGGTTCAACTGGCGCAATATTACCCGATCAGGATGAGATGTTATGCGATTCTGTTGCGTCATGAGGACAGGAATAATGCCCCTTATCTTACAAATCTGGATGAACGTTGTCAGATTGAGTCTGAATTCATTGGCCAGATAAGCCCGGTCAATCGGTTGGCGTTTCTTTCCCCGGACCTTCTTGAATTCGTCCACCTCTTTACTGCCCCGCACCCACCGAATGCATTCTTTCAAGCCGGCGTACACGTATGGGATGAGCAAGTCCCTGATTTTTTTGAATTCCTTAACGAGAGAAGGCTTGTCCTCAGCAATCGGCGACCGGTACGGATTGTGATTCCAGTAGGTGTTTTCATAGAGGAGGATGTTGACGTCATTAACATTATGCTCCATCACGACAATATTAGGTTTAAGGGGAATCAGCTTATTACATAAAATATCTATGGAATGCAAAGTATTATTCCCAGCTTTGCTAGCATTATAAGAATTAATTTTCAGCCCCGTCTCTTTTTCCAATAGACGTCCCACTAAATAGGGAAATTTATTTCCTTCATCTACCCAGGTACATTCAGTTGTTGATGCCCCCAAGAAAACTATTACATAATCTGGATGCTCATGAATTTTGGAGGGCATAATAAATCCATTTCTGTCGATTCTCAGCACATAGGTCTTTTGGGTAAAACTATCGAACACTTTTTTTTCAGGATCATTATATGACTGAAATCTATATAACCATGGATCATATTCCCGTAACCGGATAGATCGCTTGATTCCAGAGATACGCGTGTTCGCTTTTAAAGCCAATATTTTTTCCGTAACAAATAACATGATACAGAAGACACTGACTAAAAGAATAAGTATGGTCTTTTTAGGGTGGTTAACAAACCAGGAGCGGCGGGGTGGAGATACATTGTCCGGCTGGGGCTCAGCGGGAGAAGTTTTTTCGGGTTTAATCGAACCCATTCGGTTATTTTTTCTCCCTTGAAAATTCTTCTATCATTGGTGGCATCGGCGTCTCGCCGCTGCGGTAGGGGCGGGTTTAAAACCCGCCCCTACCCGGTCATTTTCATAATTTGCGGGTGGGCCAAAGGCCCATGAAGAACTGCTCAAGAAATTCAGCGTAATTGGCGGCCTGCCTCAGCCCTAAGCTCACCCCGGGCCCATCCTGAGCAAGGCCCACTCCAGCCAGAGCCGGGGACTGCCGGTGCTGGTCTTGAGACGGTAGTCCACCTGGTGCAGGAGGGCCAGGTGGGCCTTGAGGGCCGCCTCGCTGAAGCGGCCCGCCTGCTGGCCCAGGCTCTTGATTTTCCACTGGGGCACCTTCAGGCTCCGGGCCAGTGCCGCCGGGTCGGCCTTAACTCCTTCCTTCACCCGGATGAGCAGCCGCACCTGCCGGGCCAGCATCCCCAAGATCTTGGCCGGGTGTTCCCCCAGGTCCAGCAAGTGGCCCAGGGGCGCCAGGCGCCGGTGAAAGCTGGGCTCCCCCAGGGCGTCCCCCAGGGCAAAGATATTGTAGGTCCGGCTGTGGCTGGCCAACTGCCGCACCAGGCCGGGGCTGAGGGTGGCCTCCGGCCCGGCAAAGAGGGCCAGTTTTTCCAACTCCTGGTTCAATTCGGCCAGATTGTCGCCCACCATCTCCACCAGCCGCTGGGCCGCCGCCAGGGTCAGGTTTTTCCCCAGCTGCCGGGCCTCCCGGGTCAGCCACTGATACAGCTCGCCTTCCCGCAGGCGGTAAAATCCCAGGGCCGCCTCTTCCCGGAGCAGACGCCCCCATACCGGGTGTTTCTTCACCTCCCGGGCCTTCAGCCCTTCGGCCAGTAGCACCACCCAGGCCCGGGGCGCCGGGTGGTCCAGGTACGCCGTGAGCGCCATGAGTTGGTCCGCAGGGTAGGCGTCCACCCGGCGCAGGATGAGCAACTGGCCCGGCCCCCACAGGGTGGCCTCCCGGGACTCGGCCAAAAACTCGGAGAGCCCCACCTCCTGGGACTCCCGCACCACTTTGACGGGGGGCTCCCCCGCCTTCTCCGTCAGGGACGCCTCCAGGCGCGCCAGGGCCCGGAGCATAAGGAATTCCTCATCCCCGTAAAAGAGATAGAAGGGCTTAAGGGCGCCCCGTTCCAGATGGCGTTCTAAAGTGGGGTGGGACATGGTTTCATTGTCAGCAGTGAGCAGTGAGCAGTTAAGGAGCCACAACCATTTATTAATCGGAGGATTGCTGTTTCTAAACCTGCACCCTTAGAGAAATCCCCCCTATCCCCCCTTTGTCAAAGGGGGGAACTCTGCAGAATCCCTTGGAAAGTCCCCCTTTAAAAAAGGGGGATTTAGGGGGATTTTCAATCAGGTTATTTAAGCTTGATGGAACCCATTTTCTGTTCCGAGCAATCATTCCGGTTCCCCAGCGGGAGCTGGGAATCAAAGAAATGCTCACTCCTCGGCGGGCGGTACTCGCCCTAAACTCTGCTTACTGCTCACTGCTCACTGCTCACTCCTAAATCACCAGCAGCACCTTGTCCAGAACCTGCCGGGCCAGGGTGGCCGCGGCCCGCCGGACGCCTTCGGTCCGGGTGGCCTCCCCCAGGTGGTAATTGGGGTCCACCACGTAATCTTCATGCACGATCTGGGTGTCCTTCCAGAGGACCTTGCCGCCTTTCTGCCGGCGCAGGGTCAAATCCACCCGCAAAGTCACCCGGCGCACCGTGGAACGGGTGACGGAGTCGAAAGCCACCGAGGTATTTTCCAGCGAGCGCACCTTGCCTTCCAGCACCAGGTCCGCCTCCCGGTCCCCCGGGACGACCCGCACCGCCTTGGTCTGGGCGAAGGCGTTGATCATGGCCCTGGCAAAGATGGCCTCCAGGCCCACTTCGGTGGAACGGTTGGCGAACAACGGGATGGCCAGGGTGGGCCGCACCTGGGGAGCGGGCGGCGCCGCCCCCAGGGGCCGATAGCCGCAGCCCCACAGGCTGACCAGGAGTACCGCCAGCACCCCCAAGCGGCAGACGACCATGGTTTCACTCCCTTAAACGACGATATTGACCAGCTTGCGCCGGGCCAGGATTAATTTTTTGGGGGGCCGGCCCTGCAGCCATTTCTCAATGCCCGGATCGGCCAGGGCCAGCTTTTTAATGTCTTCATCCGTCGCCGCAGCCGGGACCGAGAGGCGACTTCTCACCTTGCCGTTGACCTGAACCACCACCGTCATGGCGGAGACCGTCAGGGCCTCGGCCTGGGGCTGCGGCCAGGGAATCTCGCTCAGGAGTCTGTTGTCCCCCAGTTCCTGCCACAGTTCTTCCGCGATATGGGGCACCATGGGGCTGACCAGCAGCAGGATGGCCTCCAGCGCTTCCCGGAAGACCCTCAGGGTGGCCTCATCCCGGGGCAGGCCCTCCGCTGCCAGGTAGAAGGCGTTCACCAGTTCCATCACCGCGGCGATGGCGGTGTTGAAGTGGAAAGAGTCCTCGATGTCCGCGGTCACCTTCTTGATGGTGGCGTGCACCTTATGGCGAAACTCCGAGAGGCCGGCGGCCAGTTCGGTCCCGGGGCCTTGATAAGGCTGCACGGCCCGCAATTCCGGCAGTAAATCGTGCCCCAAATTCCAGAGACGGTTCAGGAAGCGGGCCGACCCGGCCACTCCCTGATCGCTCCACTCCAGGTCTTTCTCCGGCGGCGCCGCAAATAAGAGGAACAACCGGGTGGTGTCGGTGCCGTAGGCTTCAATCATGTACTCCGGGTCCACCACGTTGCCCTTGGATTTGGCCATCTTGGCCCCGTCTTTCAAGACCATCCCCTGGGTCAGGAGCCGCTGAAACGGCTCGTCAATCTTGACCATCCCCAGGTCCCGCAACACCTTGGTGAAAAAACGGGCGTACAACAGGTGCAGCACCGCGTGTTCGATGCCGCCGATGTACTGGTCCACCGGCAGCCAGTAGTCCACCCGGGACGGGTCCAGGACGCCTCCGGTGTAGTCGGCGCAGGCGTAGCGCAGGAAATACCAGGAGGACTCCACGAAGGTGTCCATGGTGTCCACTTCCCGCCGGGCCGGGCCGCCGCAGGTGGGGCAGGTCACCTGGTAGAACGACGGCAGGCGCGCCAGGGGAGAGCCCCCCTCCCCGGCCATCTCCACCTCAAGGGGCAGGACCACCGGCAGCTCTTGCTCCGGCACCGGCGCCAGACCGCAGCCCTCGCAATAGATGATGGGAATGGGCGCCCCCCAGTAGCGCTGCCGGGAGATGAGCCAGTCCCGCAGGCGGAAGTTCACGGCTTCCTTCCCCTGGCCGGTATCCTCCAGAAAGGCGGCGATGGCGTCCCTAGCTTTTGCACTAGGCAATCTACTGAAATCACCGGATTTTACTAATACCCCATCATCCTCATAAGCGGCCTTCATGGTCTCAGCCCGGAGATCATGTTCAGGAGGCTGGATCACCACCCGGATGGGCAAATCATACTTCTGGGCGAACTCAAAATCCCGCTGATCGTGGGCCGGCACCGCCATCACCGCGCCGCTGCCGTACTCCATGAGCACGAAGTTGGCCACGAAAATGGGCATCTTGAAGCCGGTAACGGGATTGAGGCAGTAGCTCCCGGTAAACACCCCTTCCTTGGTGACCTCCTCCAGGACGCCCCGGCTGCGGTTCTGGGCCCGCCAGTACTCCACGAAGGCCCCCACCGCCTTTTCCTGGCCGGTCCCGGCGGTCAAGGCCAGGGCCTGGGGGTGTTCCGGGGCCAGGCTCATGAAGGTGGCCCCGTAGAGGGTATCGGCCCGGGTAGTGAACACCGTGAGGGGCTCACCCCCCTGGGCCAGGGGAAAATAGATCTCCGCCCCCGGGGACTTGCCGATCCAGTGGCGCTGCATGGTGAGGACCCGCTCCGGCCAGTGGGTAAGCTGGTCCAGGTCGGCCAGCAATTCCTCGGCATAAGCGGTGATCTTGAAGAACCACTGGTCCAGCTCCTTCAGGTGCACCGGGGCATCGCAGCGCCAGCAGCGGCCGTCTTCCACCTGCTCGTTGGCCAGCACGGTTTGGCACTTCGGGCACCAGTTGACCGGGGCTTCTTTCTTGTAGGCCAGCCCCCGGCGGAACATCTCGATAAAGACCAGCTGCTCCCAGCGGTAGTAGGAGGGATCGCAGGTGGCCAGTTCCCGGGGCCAGTCATAGCTGTAGCCCAGTTCTTTGAGCTGGCGGCGCATATACTCAATATTTTCATAGGTCCAGGTGGCCGGATGGAGCCCCCGGGCCATGGCGGCGTTCTCCGCCGGCAGGCCGAAGGCGTCCCAGCCCATGGGATGGAGCACGTTGAAGCCCCGCATCCGCTTGTACCGGGCCACCACGTCCCCGATGGTATAGTTGCGCACGTGGCCCATATGGATGCGCCCGGAGGGGTACGGGAACATCTCCAGCACATAGTACTTGGGCCTGGCTGGGTTTTCCTTGGCATTAAATAGCCGCCGCGCCTCCCAATTCTTTTGCCACTTGGCTTCCAGGGGGCGGGGGTCGTAACGAGGGGGCATCTAACGCTCCTGCATCCAGGTTCCTTAAAGATTAAAATTTATCACAGAAATGTTGCCCCAGGTCAATTAATTATCACCAAAAGTCCCGGCAGCCGGCGACGCTCCGGTGGCACCGGCGTCCCGCCTGTGCTTGACTAGGGTGCGGCCTGCGCACCTCCGACAGGCGCTGAAATTCGATTCCTCATAACTTTTTAAGGCAGGCTATTTGCCGGCGGCGACCGTAGCGGGCCACTTCTCCAGGACGGGGCTCATCGGCTGGCTGGTGGGCCGGGGCATTGCCGAGACGCGGCGGCCCGGCCCGGAGCCGACGCCGCCGGTTGGATTGCGACTTAAGACCTCTGCGAAAACCTCGCTTAGTTTCTTTAGTTGTCAAAATGTAGCGCAGGCGCCCTCGCCTGCGACAAGATGAGGTATGGACAGCCGAGGGCGGCTGTCCCACATCAGGATTTCGCAGAGGTCTCAACTCGGCATCAGGTCTCTTCCCGCCGAAAAACCTCAAAGTACACCGTGCCGCCCCCGGTAATCTCGCACGGGTCCAGGCATTGCAGATAGGCGGCTTCCGAATCTCCCCGGGCCAACCCCAAATCCCTGGCTTTGACCCCGTGGGAGAGGGCGACGTAATAGGGGAGAAGCGATGCCAGGGAATGCAGGCACACCGCGTACGTTTCATCGGTGGCCAGGATGAAACCCTGCTTGACGGTTATGATATTGCCGACCTCATACACCGGACAATTGCCCTTGATCCCGATTACCTTGATTATCAGCTTCATCAGTCTCTCCAGTCCCTAATCTCATCGGGCCCTGAGCCGCCACCGACCCGCCCTCAGATTGCCACCAACCCTGGAGGTTAACTGTGGAACCGCAGGGGCGCAAGGGATGGCGCCCCCCGGCCTGATCAATCAAGCCGCCACCAGGTAAGGCGAATGGCATCCTCTGATAAAATTCTAAAACCTTGGCCCATCCGGTTCAGCGGCATTGACGCCGCATAATCGCCAGGATCACCGGGTCCATGGCGGCCAGGCCCTGGCGGGATAAGGCGCCCAGATGCCGGATGGTGTCTTCGGGGCTGGGGCCGATGAACCCGTCCTGGGGCCTGACTACGGTGCCCTGGAGGGACAACAGGGCGCTTTTCACCGCCGAGGCCACGGCTTCTCCCACCTTGAGGGCGCAGCCGGTTTTGGCCCCGTCACAGATCACCATGGCGGTGCTGGCCAGGTGATTGACCACGGCCCCGCCGATTTGCTCCACCGTGCCCCTGAGCAGGTAGGCGACGCCGGCGGCCACGCCGCCCCCACCGGCGACCCCGCTGCCGCACAGGGCGGAAAGTCGGCCGGATAAGGCCTTGATGGCGCAGGTGATCAGGTAGCTCAGGGTGACCCCTTTAATCAGCGCCTGGGGATGGTCCAGGTCGACATAAGCGGCCGCCGCCGCGAGGGGAATGGCGGCGGCGATGCCCTGGTTGCCGCTGCCGGCCAGGGTCATGGCCGGGAGCCTCACCCCGCCCATGCGGGCGTCGATCCCGGCGGCGGCGCGCATCCCCGCCGTCAGGGCCATATCCGGGCAGAGGAGCCCCTGCTGGACCAGGCGTTGCTGGGTCCGGCCCACCCCGAGGCCAGGGCCGTGCTGCAAGCCATATTCCACCAGCCGCTCATTCATGTCGATTCCGGCCTGGATGTAAGAGAGGTCGTCGTCGTCCAGGTCCTCCAGGAGCTCCACCATTTCTCCGATAGAGAGGGAAGTCAGCCAGCCTTGCAGCTCTTCCAGATTCGACGCCGGCCGGCCGCCTTCACTCAATAACGGATGCTCCTCCTGGAGCTGGCCGTCCAGGGTGAGGGACGAAAGAAAGTCGTGCCGGCCGGTGATGAGGGAGGCAGCCGTGTGGCCGCCGGCGGTAATCACGGTTTTGACGTAAATTTCCGGATGGCCCTCCTTGAGGTTGACCCTGACTTTGCCGGCCGAAAGGAGCGCCTGGGCCCGGCTGGTCGCCTCCGGGTCCACCCGGCTGAATACCTGCAGGTGGAGGCGGGCGTCGCCCGCAACCGCCCCCAGGGCCGCGGCCAGACCGAGGCCGCCCTGGCCGCCGGTACCGGGGATAATGACCCCCAGGGCGTTTTTATAGAGGTTGGGGTCAACGGTGACTTCGATGGCCTCAAAATCCGGGGCCGTAAGGAGGGCGGCCGCCGCGGCCGCCCCCAGGCCGATGGCGGCGGGATCAGTGCAGCCCAGACCCGGGCCGGTCTCCAGGTGCAATAAAGCCCTGGCCTGGTTGTGCAGGATTTCTTTGACGCTTAAGCTCACACCTACCTCCCGGGTGATACCTGGGGGGCCGGCATTTTCCCCGGTGGAACCCTGGGGGCCGGCCCCACTTGAATCCCACCCTGCCGTTGAGTCAGCCGGGGCGGGGGGCCAGGGGCTTAGGGGAAACCGGCCCCCGTGCCGAAGTCGCGCCCCCACCCACCTCCGGCTGCTTCGGCCGCGATGCAGAGACCGGGGCCCGCCGCTTCCAGGAAACCCTCTTTAATCAGCGTGTCGATGAGCCCGATGGTGCGCCCGGGGCTTTTCCCCACCGCCTTCACCAGTTCCTCGATGCCAAGACCCGGGGTTGCCAGGACGGTCTTGAGGATCAGGCCCCGGATCTGCCGGTCGGAACCGGCAAAGGGGGCTTGCCGCTGGTAGTGGGCGCTCCGGCGGTTGGGATTGGGGCCGGCCCCCTTGAGCATGGCCCCGTAATCCATGAGGGCATAGTACCAGGAGCGTGGCCGCTCCCGGTCCAGGGTCAACTCCACCAGGGGCAGGATCTGCCGATCCCGTATCCCGGTTTGGTCGGCAAAAAAGCAGTGGAGGAAAACCCGGCGGATATTGGTCTCGATGAACACCGCCGGTTGGTTGAAGGCAAAGGCGGCCAGGGCCCCGGCAGTGGCCGGGCCGATGCCGGGAAAGGTGCGAAGGGTCTCAACCGAGGCGGGAAGCCGCCCCTGAAACTCCGCCACCACCCGCCGGGCGATGCGCTTCAGGGCCAGGGCCCGGCGATTGTATCCCAGTCCCTGCCACCTGGCCATGATCTCCCTTAGGGGGGCCCGGGCCAGGGCCGGAAAGTCGGGAAAGGCGGCGATAAAGGGAGCATACTTGAGGGCCACCCGTTCCACCTGGGTCTGCTGCAACATGATTTCCGACACCAGGATATGATAGGGGTCGGCCGTGGCCCGCCAGGGGA
>Ga0307425_1000346_pt1 | contig 29170 bp, 23 predicted proteins | sample SalMarWE160330MG_FD_202152 | JGI IMG/M metagenome (GOLD analysis project Ga0307425, IMG submission 202152) | Salt marsh sediment microbial communities from the Plum Island Ecosystem LTER, Massachusetts, United States - WE1603-30 | ecosystem: Environmental > Aquatic > Marine > Intertidal zone >...
CCCGGTGTCTCGACAGATTCCTACAAACATCCCAGGAGAGAGAATTCCTTTGGCAAAATTTTCGCAGTTTCCTAATCTTCCTGACCTGCACGCAGCACATTCAGGCTCAATTTCCCGTGTCGTGCAATTGAGATGCGGGGCAATAGTTACAATGTCACCACTCTTCAGCCCCTTGACCTCGGACCCTGTCTCTGCAATTTCACCGCAGACCTCATGACCCAGTACGCATGGGAAAGATGTGAAGGGACTTGCCGACGGAGAATCTCTCAAGAATATGAGGTTCAGATCACTCGCGCAAAAACCGCACGAAAGCGACCGGATCTTTACCCATCTGGGTGATGGCAGGTCTGGTTCAGGAATATCTACACATCTTACCGTAGCAAGTGGCCCAAGGTAATACAGTCGCCTGTTCACGGAGCCCAATACCTTCAAGGCGAGGTACTTGGGTATGGAAACGGAAAATTGCAGTGCCTTCACGTATTACTCCATCTTAAGTGCTTCACCAAACATCAAAGTAGCCGGGCTGGTCACACAAGGATCTGTCAGCACATTAATACAGGCAGGCAGGCCTGACTCCATGGCCCTTTTTATGGCAGGGAGAATCTCATCGTCTTTTTCAACGAACTCACCATAGCCGCCTAACCCCTCCACCATTTTTTCATAATGCACGACCCCTAATTCAGAGCCTATTACACGATTCTCACCGTAACAGATCTCTTGGCCATGTTTTATCATACCCCATGCCTGGTCATTGTTTACCACACAAATAAAGGGGATCTTGTGACGGACTGCCGTATCGAATTCCATGGCATTGAGCCCAAAGGCGCCATCACCATTAATCACCACGACCGTCTTATCCGGCCTCGCCACCTTTGCTGCTATCCCGAAGGGGATCCCGGTGCCAAGGCATCCAAACAGTCCCCCGGCAGCCCCCAGGACAGCGCCACGCTCCTTTGCCTTAAGGCCCGTTATCCCGAAATAAGAGGTGTCTCCACCATCAATGACATATATGGCATCATCACCCACTGAATTCCTTACCTGCTCGACAAGGCGCGCCGGGTGTATAGGATGAGAGGAATTATTCCTGGATTCGAGTTCCTCCTGGATCAGCGGGGAATACATATCCTTCAGCTCGTTGCGCCAGGAAGTGTGATCCGTCTTTTTTACAAGGTTATTGAGCTGCCTTAGGGTGAGAAGCATATCTCCCATAAGGCCTACATCTGAGGCCCTATTTCTGTCTATCTCGGTCGGCTCAATGTCCGCACGGACGACCTTTGCCTGAGGGAATCCCTGGCCGAACATGAGAACCCAATTGAACCGGATACCAAGTGCAATGACAAGATCCGCTTGACTCAGCGCAGTCATTCCTGCGGTAAGACCCCCATCCCACAAGGACAAGGGATGCTCATCTGAAACCGCACCCCGGCCGTTGTCAACCAGCAGGAAAGGGGCGCCTGAATTGTCAATAAATGCCTTGAGCTCTTTATCGCATCCACTCCACCCAATACCGCTGCCGCCAACAATCACAGGCTTCTCGGCCTTGTTAATAAGATCCGCGGCCTCTCCAAGGAGGGAGGGATCCGGTTGTGACCTATATATAGCACCACCCCGTTTGCTATAAGGGACATCATCCTCATTCACTTTTATGTTCAGTATATCCGGTGGCAGCTCCAGTAATACGGGACCAGGACGGCCAGATGATGCATGCCTAAAGGCAGTGGAAATATACTCGGGTATTCGTTTTATGTCATGGCAAATGCCATACCACTTCACGGCAGATTTGAGCATATCTGCCTGTTTCATATCCTGTAAGGCACCCTTTTCCCAATCCCTCACAGGTGCAGTACCACTCAACACCACCAACGGTGCATTTTCAAGATAAGCGTTTATCACGCCTGTAAGTGAATTGGTAAAACCAGGTCCGGCAGTGACAAGGCATACGCCAGGACGATCAGAATAAATAGAGTATGAATGCGCCATCATTGCGGCGGCCTGTTCATGCCTTACATCGATAAGTCTCACCTGATATTCTACAAAGCCATCATATATCCTGTCTATATGACCTCCTGCCAGGGAAAAAACCGTATCGATCCCCTCCACGTCCTTTAGATATTTTGCCACAAGATGCCCACCATAAATCTCACTCATAATACCTCCACATTGTGTTTATTAGGGTTGAAAAACTCTTGGCCGTTATTCCTCAGTGCCAAATATCCGCTACGTCTTTGATCTGCCCGACAAGCTGTTCATAAAGTACATCCTCATCTTCTATTTTGAGCGACACCGCTCCAGCAGGGCACACGTCAACACATCGGCCACACGACTTGCAATCCTCACCCACAACGGCTGTTCCATTCCGTAGCTCCATTGCCGCCACAAAACAGCCCTCAACGCAATCCCCACACCCGTTACATTTTTCTGGATCCACCTCCACCGATATTCCTGGAAGACCCTTATATGCCCTGTCCAGATTGGGCCCCCTCTTCTGCATGTATGTACGGTAAAGGCAGCAGCAGTCGTCACAAAAGCAAATGAACATAAGCTGCCGGAAGTTTGTGAGGCCAAAAGCAAATGGATCAATCCATACATGAGCAACATTTGCCACGAGACCTGCCTTTGCGGCCCTGCGGATATGTTCAACCGCCTCTTCCTGTGTTGCCCTGTGTCCATGAGAGGGATGAAGCCTTGAGATTGCCGGGCCCAGCGCTATGCAACCAATATCCTGAGGATAGTTCTGGCAGTCTAGTTTGTCCCGGCAGATGCACCTGTCAAGAATGAATATGTCTTTCACATTTGATACAAATCGCTCCACCACCCTGCGGGGCACTATCACATTATCAGGCTGGGGGACTTCCTGATTGATCGGAATCGCCGTAATTTCATTCCATGGGTAGGCAAAGAAGGGGTTTATGATCCACTTAAGAATCGGGTAAGAACTCCACTTCTTCGCAGCAGCTATAATTGGCCAGGAAAGCCACACAGAAAATTTTACGATTTTTTTGCTGGGACCATACTTAAATAAGTTCACAGAAAAACCCTCCCCACATTATAGAGCTGGTCTTCGTCTCAATAAGACCTCTCTCGATGGCCTATTTACCGGTCCAAGACACCCTTTTTTAAAGGCACCCACCACGTGAATCCAAAAATTACCGTTTTTACAACCACGCGGAATGTCGTGAGCCCTTTTGCCTTTCCTATCTTCAATGAAACCGGAAGCTCCCCACAGTGCATCAAGAACAAAACCCCAAGTAAGGCCGGGGCTGCCACGGCACTATCGGGAAACCCCAAGATTCCCACCAAAAAGACCGCAATCCATAACGCGATGGCGCCCACCATTAAGAGCAACCAGAATCCCCTCTGTTGGAGCATAGGCCTCTCCTGTTAGTTTATTACGAGCCTCCGGCGGTTATACATGACTGTCATTGGTTCCACACCACATGGCTCATATCTGGCCGATATTAATCATTCCCGCGATACGCCCGATCAATTCCTCCATGGCCTCATCAAGGTTCTCAACCTCCGCATTAACTGCCTTTTCCGGACAAACTAACACACATCTCCCACACCCTTTACACTTCAATTCATCGTGCACTATGCGGCCGCCATCAAGGGCGATGGCCCCCATATGACATTCCTCGACGCACAGACCACAACCGACGCAGCGCTCGGCATCAACCGTTATGCGAAGTCCCCTGAGTGGCACAAAGGAATCCAGGGCATCCTGAGGAAGATACCTTCCAGATGTCAACAGGGTGCAACAGCAGTGGCAGCAAAAACATATGGTGAGCAGATTTCCTCGATCAGGTACGCCCCAAATTAAGTTGTCAATCTTGACCCTACCGGCCATGGGGACAAGGCCATCCTCAACGCATCTGTGGAGGTGGTCGACGGCCTCCTCTTTTTTGACATGGCGGGCAATCCGTGGGTCGATTTCCCTGGCCCCTTCGCCGAGAAAAAGACAGCCGTAATCAATGGGATGCTCCTTACATTGACGTGCGTCTCGACAAGTACACCTTTTAATAATAGCCTGATACGAAGAACGCCGTATCAGTTCTTCTACTACCTTTAGGGGTAAAAGAGAGGAACCAGCGCCATTGACCGGTCTATTTATGGGTATGTAAGTGATATTAAGATTATTACCGGTAAAAAGAGGCAGGGCGATTTTTGCGATAATAGGTCCAACCACGGGTAAATTTGTGGCCTTTGCGCTGGTCCAGGTGATGGGCCAGATCTTTGCCAGAACCGAAAGCCACCATTCAGGTCGTTTTGACACCTTGACCTCGTAAACAACAAACGAGCACGCGCAGAAGACGTGGCATTGATTTAGCCCCAAAAAGGCGGGGCGGACGTTTCACACACTAATAAGTGACTAAAGTGCCTAGAGTTTGAAGTGCCTAAAGTTTCAAAATGACTGGATAGATCAATTTTAGACTCTCTATGCAATTTAGATCTATAAAAGGATAGACCGATTCATACCAAATAATTTTCACATATGTCAAGTCGCACCTTTTAAACTCGATTCCTCCAATTGTCTGAGGCTGAAAAGTAGAGGCAAAACCGGGCGGGAGAATGACCGGCTACCGTGTAGAAAACGAAAAAGGAGATTCAAGGACCAAAGTCGCCTTTCCATGGACCCGGACGCTTTCCCCAAGGGCCTCCATTCTGATATTGCCATGTTCGTCAAGAACTCTGGCCTTGATCAACGTAAGGTATCCATTAGCAAAACCTTGGGTCCGCACTTCCAGCAAAGATTCGCCCGAAGAACGCAGAATCTTAAACCCTCCTGAGGTGGGATGGAAAGAATATCCGGCCGGATTCTCTCGTATACGGTTCCAATTCAATTCCAGGAACAGCCCACTCTCATTATCCGGCAACCTGGCGGATATGCGCGGGGTGGATTCTCCCGGTAAAACCAGATCCGCCAGGAAGTAAAAGCCCTTGTGTGAATTTGGATCACCCACTACAAACCCGGGGGTGAGCATGTTATTTACAAGGTAATTATGATGGGCGCTTATCTTGCTTTTCCTGCACTTGATCAAACGGTTTTCCTCCCGTATCTATACCATAACCCGGGCAGGCCGGGAGTTTCACACACTAATAAGTGACTAAAGTGCCTAAAATTCGAAGTGCCTAAAGTTGTGGTTCGCCTTCGGCGGGCCAGTTTTGAGAGACCCGGCCAAGCTCGAGGAATTTCAAAATGAGCGGATACATCAATTTTAGACACTCTAGACACTTTAGATCACTTTAGACATTTCAATTTAGATCCTCTTACGCAATACCTCAAGCAACATGGGTATAAACGTACCGGCGTCTCCCACCAATCCCAGGTCAGCCATCTTAAAAATGGGGGCGCTGGGATCCCTGTTGATTGCAATAATAGTCTCAGCACCTTGTATACCGGTGGTGTATTGTAAGGCCCCTGATGTTCCCACCGAGATAAGGAGTTTTGGCTTAATGGTCTTTCCTGTTTGTCCCAGCAGCCTGTCCTCCTCGGCCCAGCCCGCCAAGATAGCAGGACGAGTCGCACCTACCTCTCCTTCCAATAGATCCGCCAGTTTGAACAGGAGCCTGAATTGTTCTTTTGAGCCGAGCCCCCTGCCTCCTACAATGACCACGGCCGCGTCCTCCAGGTTGATATTGTGTGCCTGCTGGCGCCGACTCCTGAGGACCTCTACACGTGCTTCAGGCAACGTATCTATTTCTGGATAGATTATATGACCCCACGCATCCCTATTGTGCGGAAGCTCCTGGAAAACCCCGGGATGAACAGTGGCCATTTGTGGTCGCTGGTCAGGGGTTATCACCTCTGCAAGTAGTTCTCCTCCAAAGGCAGGGGTAGTCTGAATTAGAAGGCCTGTGTCAGCATCCACTTCCAGGGCCACGCAATCGGCACTTAATCCTGTATTAAGTCTCTTGGCCAGTCGTGGAAAGAGCTCCCGGCCAAAAGCGGTTGCGCCGGCGAGGAAAATCTCCGGACTAAAGGCCTTCACCCACTTGAACAACACGTCGGCATAAGGTTCCAGATGATATTCCTTCAGGTCATGGTCTTCGGCCACCATGACATCGTCCGCTCCGTGGGCCACATATTCCATGGCGTATTGGTGAACGTTTTCGCCAAGTACAACCACTGTTACCTTCGTGTCGAGTTTGTGCGCCAGGTCCCTTCCCTTGGCGATTAGTTGCAAGGTCACACGATTCTGGAAGTAATTTCTGTAATCGCCGAAAACCCAAACGCCATTATAGGACTTATTCATACCCATCTTCTTCATCCAAAATACTCAAGGCCTCAAGTTTATGGAGGAAATGGTCAATCAGATTTTGTGATGAACCCTTCACAAGTTCACCTTCCCTCCTAGGTGGAGGTGTCCGGAGTCTCCAGACATGGGTAGCAGAGCCCTTGAGTCCTACTTCGTCCTCTGCCAGGCCCAGGTCTTCAATTCCCCATCGAATTATATCCTTTTGGGAAAAGGCCGTTTCCAGTTCACCCAGGCGCAGGTCTCTCACCGGGAGGATTCCGTGGGTAACTGTAAGAAGGGCAGGCATGGTTACCTTCATGGTGTCCAAAAATCCATCGCTTAACCGCTTTACTATAAGAGAGTCCCCTTGGGGGTGGATTTCCCTCACACTGCATACCTGGGGGAGATTAAGCTCCTCTGCAATTTGTGGCCCCACATGACCCGTATCGCTGTCAATCGTCTGCATACCGCACAGGACCAGATTCGGGAGGGGATCAAGATTGGAAATGGCCTTGGCTAACACATGGGAAGTAGCAAGTGTGTCCGCACCTGCGAATGCCGAATCGGTCAACAAAATTCCACGATCCGCCCCAAACGCCAGGGCCTCTCTAAGAGCGGCCTCGCTCTGAGGTGGGCCCATAGTCATAACGTCAATCCATCCCCCTTCTTTTCCACACAAATCTAAGGCCACTTCAAGCGCAACATAATCCAGCGGATTTATAACACTCTCCACCCCCTCCCGGATTATTGTCATCCTTTCCCGATCAATTCGAATAGCTGGTACATCTGGAACTTGTTTAATACAAACCACGATATGCATAAGCGGCCTCAATACCCCTAGTCAGGTCATCATTAGGCTCCTGGCTATGACCATTCGTTGCACCTCAGAGGTGCCTTCGTATATCTCGCACACCTTGGCATCCCTATAAAATCGCTCAATAGGATATGCCTTTGTATACCCATAGCCTCCGTGTATCTGGACACCAAATCTAGTCGCATCCACAGCCACTTCGCTGGCAAAGACCTTTGCCATGGCGGATTCCTTCATGTGATTCATGCCCTTATCCTTCATATACGAGGCACGGTAGATCAGCAAACGTGACGCTTCAACTCGGGTCGCCATGTCAGCAATAAAATTTTGAATAGTACCAAACTGAGATATTGGCCTTCCGAACTGATGACGTTCCTTTGCGTACTTGATAGATACGTCCAGAGAGGCCTGAGCGATTCCCAGTGCCTGCGCCGCTATTCCAATCCGACCACCGTTAAGCGTGGAAAGCGCAACTTTGAGACCATCGCCCTCCCCTCCAAGATGATTTTCTTTAGGGACACGACAGTCATGGAGGGAAATTGGACATACTGGATTACCTCGCATGCCCATGAGGTCCTCCACCGGACCCTTCTCGAGACCTTCCCTGTCAGATTCCACAATGAAGACGGTAAATCTCTTTTCCCCCCCATCTGGCCTGCTATAGGCGAGTATGAGGTTGATCCCCGAGACACTCCCGTTTGATACAAATATCTTGTTGCCATTGAGGACATAATCATTACCATCGCGCGTAGCGCTGGTTTCGAGGGATGATAGATCGGAACCGGCATTTGGCTCTGTGAGGCAGAATGTGCCGATTTTTTCACCAGAGGCAAGAGGCACCAGAAAACGCGCAAGTTGAGCATCAGTGCCAAAGCTGAATATCGGGTACGCAGAAACGCTATTGTGCACGGTAACACACAGGCCCATAGCTGCATTTGCCCTCGATATCTCTTCAATCACTATGGAACAACTCACTGCATCAAGCCCTGCGCCACCGTACTGAGAAGGAATTTCCAGACCAAAGTATTGAAGCGCTGCCATCTCCCTGGCGATATCCTGGGGGAAAAGGCCGGTCTTGTCCATTTCTACCGCTGCTGGGGCCAGCCTTCTTTCAGCGTATTTTCGGACGGTACGACGAATGACCGTCTGTTTCATCGTGAGATCTAGATGCATTCTCCGCGTTCCGTTGAAGTTTTAGATCGATCAATAAGATAAGAGAGGGGAGTTGTTCAAGTATGAGGCATAGCTTTCAGGGGAAATACCGGGAGACAGAAAAGGACCCCAGGGACCCTCCCCGAGGTTGACCATCCCAGTGCAAACCCGTCAGACTGCACTTAGTCGCTGGCTATCAATCATATAGTAAGGATTTACGCTTTTTCTGTTGTCTCCCAATCGCTAGGCCAATCATCAAACCAAACAGTAATACCAAGGCGCCCATAGCAAAAAAACTATTCCTATCTGAAGACTTCAGTCGATCATTTCGCTGGGTCAAGCCTTTAACAGTTTTTTGGGCGGCTTCCAGTGAGGAGCTTGTTTTTTCGTACTCTGCCTTTACGTTCAGATAATCGGCCGATCCCCGTTTCAAGGCCTCATATTTATTCTGCAAATCATGCAGGCCTTCGGTGGCCTCTTTCAACCGCCTCGCTAGTCCTTGCACACGACGGGCGGCTTCGCCCCCTTGCGTTTCAGAGTGATCCAGCTTTTCCCTTAGACGCGCATTTTCTTGTTTCAAGGTCTTGGCCTGATCCTTCCATGGTTCACGGGTGATCAGATAGCGGCTCAAAACCCATCCATCCACCTCCTGGTCCGCTTGTTCCAAAATGCGAACATGAGTCCAGGCGTCTTGAACCTCCAGAATCTCCAGAGGCTGATCAGAATGAAGCAGCGTCATAATCTTGTTAGACACACTGGGACCTGTCCGAAGGGTAATCTCAAACGAATCTGTCACATACGCCTTTTCGGCCCAGCCCGGCTGACCAAAAAGACCTAATCCCAGACTAAAAACGATCAAAATTCCGATTCTCTTCATTTTTTTCAGGCCCACGTCCATACTCTCAAAGGCACAGGATGCCCCTTTTATTGTTAATTGGAAAACCTGGTCCTCAGGGCCAGGTCAGTTAGACCCTTTAGACATTTTAGATCACTTTAGTCACTCAGCCCCCTCTGGACCCTGATTCTTTACTTTTGGCAATATCTCGCTGTTATCGCCTAAATTTCCCCATAAGCTGACCGTCAGCCACCACATGCCCTTCCATGGCCTCAAGCAATTGGGCCTTTGTGGCTCCGGGGGAAAGATCGACCAGGGTATCTAAGGCGTAGACCTTAAAGTAGTATCTGTGTGTTCCCCTCGGGGGACAGGGGCCGCCGTAGCCTAGCCTATGGAAATCATTTAACCCCTGTATCGCACCATTCCGCAAACTCTTTTGAGACGAAATGTCCTCGGAAAGGCCCGTGGTATTCGCCGGCATGTTAAAAATGACCCAGTGGACCCAGGTACCCATTGGTGCATCAGGATCGTCACAGATTAAGGCGATGCTCTTAGTACCATTTGGGATATTATCCCAGGCTAACGGAGGAGAAATATTTTCGCCTGCGCAGCTATATTGAACTGGAATCATGCCCCCTTGCTTAAACGCAGTGCTCGTGACGCCTATTTTCGCCTTCTTACCTACAATCATCTTACTAATGCCGTCATTATTTGCATGCAAAAGGAAAAACGAGACGAGCAAAACAAGAAATCCGATTCTTCCTTTCTCTGACATAAGCTCCCCCCGTAACAGGCTTGGGTTAATTTGCAAAGGGTGAGTTCAATAATCGAACCTGTTCAGGCAAACCCTAACGTGAAATGTTGTCCAACAAAAACCGTTTTTGGACAGGATTAGTCTGTAAGATTACCTACAGATTGACCGCATGTCAATCCCAAGCTAGGCCATTACCCATGTTTCTCTTTTCTTAACACCGTGATGTCAGTGATCTTTGTTGAAGGATACTGGCCCATTTCATCTTTTTCCAGATACTTTACCATGTCCCATAATGTGTTCAAGGCCACTGAAACACCTACCAGGGCCTCCATCTCAACACCTGTCCTTGCCTGAGTTTTTACAACACATCTTGCCTCAACAGAGTCCCGTAATACCTCAAAGGCAACATTCACTGTATCAAGGGGAATCTGGTGACAATGGGGGATCAAGATGTGGGTCTGCTTTGCCGCATTCATCGCGGCAATCTCCGCCACGGCAAGGGGATCCCCTTTCTTTATCTGGCGGTTCTTGATCTTCTCGATTGTATCGGAAGAAAGGAGTATTTTCCCAATGGCCTCTGCCACACGCTTGGTAACAGGCTTTTCACTGATGTCTACCATACCCATTTTGTGCCCCTGACCTAAAACAACTCCCTCTTTGTCGTGGCCTCAGATTTCACTCGGTCGACAGCCGCCATCAACGCGGGAAAGACATGTTCCCGGGTATCCCCTCCCACGGCCACTGCCATGATTTCATCACCCACCCCTAGCCGACCCCCACAAACATCAATCATAACTTTAATGATACCTGCCATTTGATTGATTTCGCCAATTATTCTGTCTAATGATTTCTTGTCGAAGCTAACGTCAACCCCTAACACCTTTTTTCCATTAAGAGAGGTCCCACGCACCACACCCAGATGACTCGCAATCATGCCCATCTTGGAGTAATCTGGATCACGTTTCATAGCCTGGATCATTTTATTCAAATCCATGTATGCACTCCTTCTGGTAACCCGGCAATTGACTGTGGACTCTGAACCAGAGGACCTGTAATTACTAAGCCCTACCATCGTCCTCTCTATCAAGGCTGAATAATCTTCTCGTCAAATCGAGATACCTGTCGATAGCCGGCCTGTCAGCCCTTTCTTTTAGGAAAAGGATGGGATCGTTCAGCACCTTTTCAGCAACAGAACGGGTCAAGGTCAAGACTGCATCCCTTTGGGCCTGGGTGAGTTGGCCCAGGGCTGAATTACTCCTTTTCAATTGACATTGAATTATGGATTCGGCCTTTTCCCTTAAAGAAACTATCGTGGGCACCACCGAAAGGGTCTTGAGCCATCTTTCGAATTTGGCCCCCTCTTCCTGAACGATGCGCTCCGCCTTGATGGCCTCCTGCCTTCGCTGTGCCACATTCAGCTCAACAATTCCTTTGAGGTCATCAATGTCATAGACATAGACGTTGTCCAGCTTATTGACTTCAGGTTGGACATCTCTCGGCACGGCTATATCAATGAAAAATATAGGGCGATTATGCCTTTTCCTGAGAGACCCTTTTACCTGGTCATAAGTAATTACAAATCCTGGAGAAGCGGTGGACGTTATCACGATATCCACGGTCAAGAGTTGAGCGCCAATTTCCTCAAAGGAGACAAGACCCGCGTCAAATTGTCTCGCAACCCTAGCGGCACGATCAAAGGTCCGGTTGGCCACAAGCATCGAGCCTATCCCGTGAGCTATGAGGTGCCTGGCAGCGAGTTCGGCCATCTCACCGGCACCTATTAAAAGCGCCTCTTTATCATGAAGGACATGAAATATTTTTTTTGCCAGCTCAACGGCGGCGTAACTAATTGAGACCGCGGCCTCGCAGATCCCTGTCTCTGTCCTCACCCTTTTGGCCACATGGAAGGCGCGATGCATCAGACGATTAAGGATGACGCCTGATGTATTCTGCCTGATCGCCTGGGTATAGGCCTCCTTTATCTGACCCAGGATCTGGGGTTCGCCCACTACCATAGAGTCAAGGCTTGATGCGATCCTAAAAATATGCGTTACCGCATCAATATCCTCAAGGGTGTAAGAGGCCGCCAGGAGACCCTTTTCAGGAATGTTACCCAGCCTGGACATCAATGCAATCATGGATGCCTTGGCCTCTCCCGCAGTATCGGTGGTAAACAGGGACTCAACACGGTTACAAGTGGATAGAAACAACCCCTCTTTGATGCATTTGATCTCCCTCATGGACGTGAGGGCCTTTTTGGCATTATCAGGATCTGTTGCCAGACACTCTCTGAGGTCTACCGATGCCGTCTTATGGTTCATGCCGATATTTATGATCTTCATAACAGTGCTTTTTGGGCATTTAAATTACTAAAGCTATGATAGCCGCCTAGCCAAAGGCTGGCACCAATAAACGTAAAAATCAAAATGCAGAAACATACTATGGACATAATGGCCGCCCTCCGGCCTCGCCAGCCTACGGCAATTCTCTCGTGGATAAGGGCCGCGTAAAAAAGCCAGGTGATCAAGGACCATACCTCCTTGGGGTCCCATTGCCAATATGTGTGATGGAGATATTGCGCATAGATGGACCCGGCAAATATGCCTACAGTCAAGAACGGGAAGCCATATATAAGCGAATAATAGTTAATGCCGTCCAGTGTTGCCAGAGATGGCAGCCTACTATAAAACGAACCAAATCTTTTATTCTTGATCTGGTATTCCTGGATTAGATACATAATTGCCGCCAGGAAGGCTATGGCAAACAGTCCGTTACCAATGAATATGGTACAGACATGGAGTGTGAGCCATATACTCTTGAAATCCTGGCTTACAGGACCATATTTCCATGGCATAGCGGATGAGATAATCATCAGAAAGGCGGCAAAAGGGGCAACAAATGAGCCAAGGACCATCAGTCTAGACTTCAACTGAAAAACCAGGTACACGCAGATGACGCTCCAAGAAAAGAATGAGAGTGCAGATTTAAGGTCCAAAACAGGAACAGCGCCTAATGTATAATACCTATAGCCCAAAAAAATGGTGTGGAAGATAAATCCACAGAAAAGGATCCAGTAAGAATACCTGAATACCCTCCTGTCTTGTTTGATTAGATATACAACAAATCCGCCAGTTGCAAGAAGATCAGAAAAAAGTGCCAAATCAAACCACAAAGAAGCCATAACACTCCTCGGTTAGCTGAAGATATTCATTCCTTTTTTCTAAAGGCCTCGATCCATGAGCTGATATCGACGGCCAGGTTGTCGGGAATGATTCCCATGAGGATAGATTCTACATCCTTCCAATCGTCTCGTGACAAGGCCTCTAACACACCTGAATCTATTATTCTTTGAAAAATGAGGCCGTTTTCTTCCTGCGGAAGCCCTCTTGACAGGACTTTCTTTCGTAAATGACCCATCAATCTTAGAAAGGCCGCATATTCCTGCCCAAATCGTTTTTCGAGGTCCTGCCTGATCTTTTTGGCCAACGCCGGGCTATTTCCCGACGTTGAAATGCCGATTAAAAGGTCCCCTCTTCTGACAACTGAAGGGAGGATAAAATTACAATCCAAGGGCTGGTCCACTGCATTCACCAATATGCCACTTTCCCGGGCGATCTTGCTGACTTCTTGATTTAATAGTTTGTCATCAGTAGCGGCAATGACGAGAAATGCGCCTTCCATATGCTCATTCCTGAATTCATTCCCCAGGTGCCTGATTGTCTTAGCATCAACCAACTCTTTAAGTCTGTGGCTTAACTTCCTGCAAATGATATTTATTGACGCCCCACATTGCAGGAGCCCTTCGATTTTTCTCTGTGCAACGCTACCCCCACCAACCACGAGGGCCGTCTTTCCTTCAAGCTCCAGAAGAATTGGATAGTAACCCATTAACTGCTAACCTTGGTAACTATTTATTTTTTATAACACTTTAGCCCTTTCAAACAGATAGTTTCCTATGACGGCAGTGGGGCCTTTTTTCGGCCTTCTATTCTGTCTGAGGCATTTATGGGGGCGGCGTCAGAGAATGTGGGCTGAGGCTCGTAGCGTTTTTCCCATGTAGCCTTTGGTGTAAGAGAATTCCAAGCGCATATCGCCGCGCGATGATAGTGATGACAGCGGGCAGTAATGATACGTCTGTCTTGTTTTTTGGCCTCAAAAAGGTCCCGCTGCCGGCCCTGTCCTATTCACCCTCTGGTGATTAACCCCTATTTATTGAGCTAATACGAATTGACTAAAGTTAAGGTCAAAATTTTCTGCACTCAGATATACCTATCCACCATATCCGTTATAAATTTTTCCACGCCCTGAGTTCCATCTTTCGCTGTAATATCCCGAACCAGGTTTTTTATTTTCTGGTATGTCACGTGGTCACGATTCAGGTCTCCAGTGGACCTGTATGCACCACCACGACGACCTACAATGTAAATCAACCGTTCAGATTCAGGAAGCCCCTGGTATTCTCGTATTACCTGGAGCATTTTTTCTTTCTCTTCAGGGAGCCTTCCCGTCACCTCTTCAAGCAGGTTCATGATATGATCGCTCGTTACAGTGCTGGTAATGCCCTCCAGGTTCTCGATAAAGAGTTTTATCTCCTCCGCTAACATGTCATCTGTTTGCATGGTAAACGTCCCGTCTTCCAGTTTCTTGTGGAGCGGCACCCTGCTGGGGACCCTCAGGCTCCTAAGTCTGATAAAGTGAGGATTGATCTGGTTGAGCACCAATGCAGTATCAATGGCATGTTCACGCCACATCTCTTGGCCGCCCAATCCTGGCATAACATATTCTGATAACTCCATGCCCGCCTGCAAGACCTTCTTTCCGGCCTCAATGTGCTGGGCCGCACTTACTCCCTTTTTAACCAGCTTGAGGACAGGGTCGTGGCCGCTCTCGAGACCTATATGTATCCTGTCCAGCCCTGCCTCTTTGATGTCTTTAAGCGATTCCACTGACTTACGGACAACCGTACGTGACCTCGAATATGTGGTAACGCGGCTGATCTCCGGAAATTTTTCTCTTAGAAAACCTAAGACATCTACGAGATCCTTGGTCTTCATAATCAAATTATCAGCGTCTTGTAAGAAACAGGCACCAGTGCCATAATAGAGCCAGATCGCGACACTCCGGTACCCTTCGCTATAGCCTTCATGCCCAAAGACATGGCTAATCACCTGATCATTAATCCTTCCCCCACTGCCTAATTCCCACGAAATGGCCTTTATGTCGTCTGCAATGTCTCTGACCGTCTGGATATCCTGCTTGATCTCATCAACCGTCCTTAATGAAAATTTTTTCTTTTTGTACACGGGGCAAAACAGGCACTGGTTCCACGGACAATTCCGTGTGATACGCAAGAGGAGGCTGCGAGCCTCGTTGGGTGGCCTGATTGGCCCCTGTTCAAAGCACATTTCTCTTCCGGTCATTTCATAACCTCATCTTTGCTTCTTCGTAACTTTATAATACATGGGTGGTAATTGATTTCTTAAATATCTCTCCTATCCAATATAAAGAAACTGCGTATGCAGTTAGCTCAACCTCATATTATTTATGGGGTCAACCCATGCAAAGACACTTGAATATCGAACACCGAATTTCGAACCGCAGAAGTTAAAATACTTCGACATTCGACATTTCTTGTTCGAAATTCTGCGGTTCTCGTTGATCAATGGACGTCTCCAGCATCTGTTTCTCAGTATTTTATAGGCGGTTTTGTAAAGTGCATAGCCACTATAAAGAAAACACGGGCAATTTTAAGACAAATCCTACTAACGAGTATAATGGGAGTCTAGGTTATGCCCCTTTATGGCCCCAAAGACCTAACGTATTACAATATAACTTCTTTTACAGAAAAAGCAAAATATATCGTAACAACTCAGGTGGATAGACTAAAGGTGGAAGGCTAAAAGGAAAATTTCTTTTGCCATGGCATGACGGCTCGTGTATAGTTCCCCCGACTCAAACATACACAAGACCACAATCACTTAGAAAGGCCTAAATGACTGCTACCACAAGAGATTCTTATCCCTACTTGATGGAAAGCCCTGAAGAGACCATTCGTCTGGAGGTCAAAACTGATCCTGATGCGGTACGGAAACAGGCCAATTGGTGTGGCATAAGGCCTGGGCTCCGCGTATTAGATGCCGGTTGCGGACCGGGTAAGACCACCGCAATCCTCTATGAAATGATCAAGCCAGACGGTACGATGCTGGGGGTTGACTATTCTGAAGAGAGGATTCGTCACGCCGAGAAGCAATATGGCAGAAAATCGGGAATTGACTTTCAGGTCCGCGACCTGAGGGATCCCTTGGAAGACCTGGGCCCTTTTGATCTTATTTGGGTCCGTTTTGTATTGGAATATAATAGGATAGAAGGCCCTGAAATTACTAAAAACCTGACGGCATGCCTAAAACCTGGGGGGCATCTTTGCCTCATGGATCTTGACCACAACGCACTAAACCATTATGGATTACCGGCAGAAATGGAACGAATTCTGTTCGAGCTTATGGCCATAACGGAAGAAAAGTATAATTTTGATCCTTTTGTGGGAAGAAAATTGTATTCCTATCTGTACGATCTGGACTATCAGGACATCCGTGTGGATCTGATGCCGCATCATCTCATTTACGGAAAGTTAAAAAATACGGACGCATTTAATTGGATCAAAAAGGCCCAGGCGGCATCAATACTCCGGGAGGCATTTGAAAAGTATCCAGGCGGCTATGAGACATTTTATGCCGACTTTTTTAAATTCTTCAATGATCCAAGACGATTCACTTACACACCTTTAATCCTTTGCAGAGGCACAAGGCCTTTTCCCGCATGACCATGCGCAAAACACCTCCCCTGTGATATTGTGGGCATGAAAGGGGTAATCAAGTTGGATCTCGATGCAATAATAATATCAGATTTTGGTGAAGATAGTCTTTCCGGAACAAACCCCCTCAGACTTAAACTTGACGGAAGAACTGCCAGCGTCCAGGTTGTTAGAAACTATCTGGAAAACCAGGGCCAGGTCATCTTGCCCATAGAGGGAGAGGGGATAATGAGCTGGTCATCCGCCCCCAAACTCAACGGAATTTACCTCCTAAGCCACCTTACCAGGCATGACTTTGAGGTCGAACTCATTAATCATTATTATGAAGAAAGGGATGATTTTAATATCTTACTTCAGAGAACACCTCATACTATTATTATATCAACTACCTTTATTCATAGCAAACAGGCCCTTCGCAAGCTCGTTGCTGATATCCGCTCTTTGGCACCAGATGTCTTTATTATAGTCGGAGGCCCTTTCATATATCTATCTTATCTTATGCTTCAAAAGACCCATGACCAGCAATATGAAACCAAGTGTGCCAAAGATGATTTTTTGTTTCTTAATAACGATAATGAGCCCAAAGTCGACCTCTATATTATTAGTCTCCGCGGGGAAAAAATATTGTGTGATGCCCTGACCGCGATCAAACAGAATAGGCCCAAAGACAATCTCCCTAATTCGGCATGGCCCTCTGGAAAGAATTATTCCTTTACGACCCGAATTGACGACGTATCAGAAGCGGATGAACCCTATGTGGACTGGGAATCTCTTCCTGATAACATCTTCAAATACGGTGTTGTCCCAATGCAGGCCAGCAATGGCTGTCCCTACAAATGCTCCTTTTGTAATTTTACGAAGGACCGCAGGCTAACCTTTATAAAACCTGTGGAGCGGTTGATTGATGAGCTGAAAACCGTGTCAAGTCGGGGAATTCGATATGTCTGGTTTACGGATGACAACTTCCGCCTTGGCAAAAGTGATCTCGATTCTGTCTGCCAGCGTTTTGTAGATGAAAATCTTCTAGTCAGTTGGATGAGTTTTATCAGGGCAAGCACATTGAAAGATTTTGATGGGGAACTGCTTCGTCGCGCAGGCTGCGTAGAGGTACAGTTAGGCCTGGAATCTGCCGATTCACAAGTGCTACGTAATATGAACAAAAAGGCCAACCCTGCCCTTTACGCCAAAGTAGTCAGGGAAGTTCTTGGTGCCGGGGTCAACTGTTCCTGTTATTTTATATTTGGATTCCCGGGCGAAACCGAAGAAAGCGCACTCAGGACCAGAGAATTCATGAAAGGCATTGAACACCCCGAGCTCGAAGGTATTATTTCATGGTCCATGTTCCCATTTATATTAAGCCCCATGAGCCCAATTTATGAATTTGAGATGAGAAAAAAATATGGGCTAACAGGATATATGCAAAACTGGGAACACACCACAATGGACTTCAATCAGGCGATGGGACATGTGAAAAAGGCATTCCTTGAGCTTGATAATTCCGGTCCCATTTTCAGAGGGGACAACCTAGATCTCCTGTTTGGCCTAAAACCATATCAACGCAAAGAATTTGTTTCCACGCGTCATAGGCTTTCCAAGCATACGACAAAAAATCCCCTCTCAAAACAAGACGTTATTAAATCATTTTCAACCATATTATCTTAGCAAATAGTAACTACCCAGCTATTTAGGTCGAAGGCTGAAGGTTGAAGTATTTTTCAGTCTATCCACCTGAATAGTTACAGCAAATAAATGATCCGGGTCCAGAGGGGTTTAATCGTCAGGACCTCTTTTTGTCTAGCAATCTTCGAATAGCATTTGCGAGATCATTTATTACAAAAGGCTTCATGATAAACTCTTTTATTCCTATCTCTCTGGCCTCCTTTTTTGTAATACGTTCACTAAATCCGGTGCACAGGATAATAGGGATATCAGGGCGGATTTCCATAATTCCTTTGGCCAGCTTATCCCCCGTCATATCGGGCATTGTCAGGTCAGTGATTACCAGATCAAAGCTTTCGGGATGGGCCCGAAAAAACTCCATGGCCTCAACAGAACTACCCCTGCATTCAGCTTGATACCCGAGGCTTTCCAACATCTGCCTTACCAGATCAACTAGTGCTTCTTCATCATCGACAAAGAGTATTCGCTCTTTGCCCGTCCTGAGGGGCTCCAATATCTCTACTTCGGATTTTATATCACTTTCAATCCTGGGGAATAATACATCAAAGGTTGTACCCTTGCCCAGTTCACTCTGAACAGAAATTGTCCCACCATGGCTTTTTACAATCCCGTGGACGACTGCCAGTCCCAGCCCGGTTCCAACACCTTTCTCCTTTGTAGTGAAATATGGATCAAAAATCTTCTCTATAACACCCCGGTCCATACCGTAGCCTGTATCACTGACGCTCAGTTTGAGATAGGGCCCCGGGTAGAGATCGGGAAAGGAGGCAACTTCACTTTTGTCCAGATCCACGGCAGATAGGGCCACCTCCAAGATTCCTCCTTTGTCTCTCATGGCATGATGGGCATTGGTACACAGGTTCATCATTACCTGATGGATCTGAGTCGGATCCGCTAGAACAGAACCCAGCTTTGTCCCAATATTCTGACGGATCTCAATGGTGCTAGGCAGAGAGGCCCTGAGTAACTTAAGGGCCTCCTTGACTATCAGGTGAATCTGAACGGGTTGTCTCTCGTGTTCACTCTGTCGGCTGAAGGCAAGAATCTGATGTACCAGATCCTTTGCTCGATGCCCTGCCTTGAGGACCTCTTCCATATTACCCTTGGTCTTAGAACCATCCGGGGTGTCGTAAAGAGACATCTCTGTATAGCCAATAATAGCGCCGAGAATGTTGTTGAAATCATGGGCAATACCACCGGCCAAAGTGCCGATGGCCTCCATTCTCTGGGCATGCTGGAGCTGTGCCTCCAAGACCTTTTTCTCTCGCTCTGCGCGTCTCAGTTCAGTGATGTCGTTACCGATGGAGAGGATTTCGATAAACTGGCCACTCCTGTCAAATATAGGCCTGTAAGTCCACGCAATCAAGACCTCACTACCATTCCTGGTTACATTCTGGTGTTCACTAACAAATTGCTGTTGGGGATTCTGTTGCAGGGACATGACAAGATTCTCAAGCCCACGTTCAGTTGATTCTATGTCAGGAAGGATAGTCCCTTTCACGTTCCTTCCCCGTATCTCATCTTCCGAATAACCAAAAAATTTCTGAGCGAACTCATTAAAAAAGGTTATGTTCCCCCTCGTATCCATTCGTAAAATAATGCTATTGGCGCTTTCAACGAGTTCACGATATTTTTTTTCGCTCTCTTGAAGCCTTTGGAAAGACCTCGCATTGACAATGCTCACAGCCGTTTGGGACGCAACTCCCATTAACAGGCTAGCATCGCTTTGAGTAAGAAGCCTTTTTGACTGCATATTATCAACGGTCAGAATGCCGAGGGACTCTGTCTCATAGACAATGGGAACGCAAATAAGAGAGTGGATGCCCATCTGTTTGACAAATTCCCTGCTCCTTTTCGACATGTCTTTCTGTATCTCGGCTACATTATTTACCAAAAAGGGCTGTTGCTTCTTAAAGGCCAGGACAAGCACTCCCCTGGATTTGGGATTGTCAAGATGGAACTCAAGCCCTTGCAAGACTCCTTCCAGTTCATTGCCGTAACCATAACCCGCGTGGTATACAAGACGGGTCCTATCATCGTTTGCAAGCATAATCATGCCACGGTCAAAATCAAGCCGCCTTTCCATTATGCCCACAACAGTATCAAAGAGATCATCGATATCTAAAATCGTGGACGTTGCCTGCCCGAGCTCCTGTACAAGGAGTGCATTGTTATAACGGATATTAATCTCATCAAGGTGATCCTTGGCCGCATCTCCCTGGGCCTCAATGGCCTTGCTCAGTTCCATATTATCAAGCCGCCCGAAGTAGAACGAAAACACCATTGATAACAATGCGCATGACAGGATAAAGATTACCCAATTCATGATCGGCAAGGCAAAGTAAAGGGGCAGACTGGCCAGAACACTGGCCAACAGAAAATAATTCCGTATTGGCTTCCAGATGAGAGAAAGACTCTTTTCCCAGGTTATGATATAACGCTCTGCATCTCCCCCGTTGTGGATGCATACGGGATGCTCGATCTTTGCAAACTTATTTGTGAATACTTTTGAAATGGCCTCCAGCAAGCCTATCCTATTTGCACACTGATAGGGCTTCTCCTTCACACCCGCCTTGGGCCGAACTATTACTTCCATCTTATTGCTGGCTATCTGTTTTATATTGAGCGTAAAGGCACGACTCACGTTGTAACTAAACTTCTCCAGCATCCTATATGCAGAGGCTGGAGTAATGAAACCCAGAGCGTATTGTCGTAAAATTCCAGTTGCGGCAGAGTAGGCCGCAAAGCGCCCGACTTTACGGGAAATATTGGGGTCTTCCGTCTTTTGAGTGAGAATTTCGTGAAAACGATCTACCTGCCGCTGGCTGAACCAGTGGCCCTGGTCGTCCAGCTCATAGGTGGAAATCCCCGCAAAGCTCAGGACGGAGTCAATATTTACTTCCGGGTGGAATTTTTTAACGTACTCAACGTAATTCTTAATGACCCGGCTATTATAGAGGGGATCATCGATATTGCTATTAGAGTCATTGGGGGAAGACATTAAAAGTTCCTTGGGTCCCAAAAATAACAGGTGCCTTAAGCGTTTGACAACATATCCCGGTCACCAGTACGAGGGGCTCTTAAATTCCTGGAATGAGTTAACCCCTCACCCGGATAAACCGGAAAAGTGCCTAAATTGACTAAAGTTCGAAGTGACTAAAGTTAAGGTGTCGCTTCGCTCCGTATACCATATCTAGAAACTTCCCTGCCCATTTTAAACCCAAAGCTGTTTATAAGGCACTAACTACAAAAACATCATATGTCAAGTATTAGCTCAATAAATAGGGATTAATCACCAGAGGGTGAATAGGACAGGGACGGCAGTGGGAGCTTTTTGAGGCCAAAAACCAAGACATACGTATCATCACTGCCCCTGTCATCACCATCATCGCGCGGCGATATGCGCTTAGAATTCTCTCACAACAAAGTCTATAATGGAACCACGCTACGAGCCTCAACCCACACTCTCTGACGCCGCCTTTATAAATGCCGTCAGACAGAATAGAAGGCCGAAAAAAGCCCCCCCTGCCGGCCTTGTCTTTCTGCTACCATAGTTACCCTCAATTATTGAGCTATTTTTTGCCCCAACCTCCTGAGCCAGCTTCGAGAGTCACAAAATTAGGCTACTTATGCGGCTGTTGGACCATCCTGGTCAGAAAGGCATAAAATGATTTGGGAGGAATGGAAGCAATAAATCTTGCCGGACTACTTCCCATGGCACGCAAGATAGTTCTTGGAATACACCGGCGTAAAAATGACTGGTTTCTAAGATACTTGACCAACAAAACCAGGAATGTCTCATAGTTTTTCTGGTACTTGACATGTCCCCTGGTATAGAATCTAAAGGCCTTCTCACTAAAAGGTCTTATTATATTATCCTCGAGCGCCCTCTCATAGATTGGAGTGCCAGGGAAAAAGGCAAGGAAAAAGATATTGATTTTGACGTGCAAAGGCAGGTCAAGGAGAAATCGGTAGGTCTCGATAATGTCATCTCTGGTTTCATATGGATTATCGATAATAAAATCGACAAGAAAATCCAAACCGTTATTTCCATGGTATTTCTCGATTTGATAGACTACCTCTCTGGTCTTTGGAATATCGATTTTACGATTGTATACTTCATTTAGGATTCGTTGGCTTCCAGACTGCACACCCATCTGCATAAGCTTCAGGCCAGCATCCAAGAGAATTTCCATCTTCCCGTTGCGATAAGTGTTAGGGCTTACCGCAACTCCAAACGGTAGCCCTATCCTCTTCTTATATTTCCTGGCAAAATCATTTAGCTGGCTCTCAGGACGCATAAAAAAGTCGTCATCCGCAAATCCCACAAAGGCAAAAAAATCCAGGAATCCCAGAATATGTTCCAGTTCGTCGATAACACGGTCGATACTGTGGAAACGTATGATATTGCGCCCAAACATAGACACGTATCGGCAGTTGTTGCAATAAGAGCATTTATGAGGACAGCCCCGGGATGTCAGGAAATATAGGATTGGTATATAATATGGATATCCTGCGTGACGTTCCCTGAGCCTTTCCTTGGTCATCTGGAAAAGTCCACGGTCCAATAGAAATTGATCCTCCAGATTGTAGTCATAATAGGGGAGACTATCTAGATCGCGAAAGGGCGGCAAGGCATCGTTCACTATCCGGGAACCATTCATGTTGAAGGCCATGTTAGGTGTATGAATATAATCATCCCCGTTCTCCATATTGTTTACAAGATCGATCACCGCCTGATCGCCCTCGGAAAAACATACACCATCGGCATAGCGAAGGCCAAGCTCCGGTACGGAGATGCAGTGGGGACCCCCCCAAATCACCTTCATGCCGGGGTACTTTTTCCTTACAAAGTCGGTGACCTGGATCGCGCGAATAGCATAGCTACTATAGATACCAATCATTACCAGATCAGTATCTGACAGGATCTCCTCCAGTTGGCCGAGCTCTTCGGGTCCATATTCAAGAGGTTCCTTTCTGGCGAGGAATACGCTCTTCACTGAATGGCCCGCCCGCTTCAGCAGTGCTGAAATAAGCCGGGATCCGTCCGAAGATAACTGGCCTGAGACATTAATGAGGGCAACTTTCATTTCATATCATAAATACCCATACCTAAAAGGACTTAGATGGGTTTAAGTAGATTGCTATCAAATAATTCCGGCTACTTCTTGCCTACAAAAGGTGAACTCAGGGGGCTTCGCCCCGTTATTCCATGTGCTCCTAAAAAAACATCGATCATCTGTTCTTGCAATCACCTGTCTTAAAAAACCAACGTATCATCTTTTTTGAAGTTTCCTTCATGTATAACCCCGAAGCGAAGCGCCTGGGTCATTTGCTTCACTCGAATCCTTGAATCCTTGACCCCTAGAACCCTTAAGCTATCACCAACTCTTCTGGAGACGTGCCCAAATTACTTATAGCCTATTCTGAATTTTTTCTGCATAAACTCCATATATTCATTCCCGTATTGAACGCTCAAGATCCACAAGCGATATTGCTTCTCATAGGGAATACCCTTCCCGTCAACATATTCCACGGGATAGATCAAGACAGGGACTTTATATGATTCATACAGGGGGACCAACTCATTTATGGCAGATGAAAGCACATCCCAAGGCAGGGACTCTTTAGTCACCAGGATTTTGATGCCATTTAAGAGTTCAGAGAGATTCAGACCAAAATCTGACTGGTTTGCAATCAAAACGGCGTATAGCTCCCCATGGAGGGTTAGCGAGTATATCTTCCACCTCCGTACGAAACCCAGTTTCTCAAAGAGGGCCCCTAAAGATTCACTGCTTGAAGGCCAGTGTCCCAGCCGCAGGACGTCCAATAAAAGTCCTCCTGATTGGTGGTTATAAAACCGCCTCAATTTCCACAGATCCAGATTTGAGGCCTCTTGTATGGCCCAGCCATCAGGAAGTTGTGCCTCAATGCTGGCCCTCGGAAAGGAGAGATAGGAGAACAGGTCCATGGAGCAACCACGTATGTTGTCAAGGGCCTTGGCAAACCCCCCGAAGACACGCCCGGGGAACTTGCTGTCCGGGCGAAAATAGCACATTGCATAGTCCATTTCGGTTGATGGCAACCGATGCATATCATTTAGGTAAAGCATGACTTGCTTCAACACCAAGAACCCGGCCCGCCTGCTATCCATGATCCTGGCGGCATGGTGATGGATCATCCATGTCCTCTCATACGCCCTTACCATTGACATATGAGCGTAAATGCGGCCGTTCTTCTGGTATGTAAAGTGTCTCGCAATCTCCGGGCAACTCTTGTATAACTTCCGATAGGTCCTCTTGAAATCCTCTCGATGAGACTGAATAAGACGATACTTCGAGGGATAGATAAAGCCCGTATCAAAAAAGAATTCCCACAGGTCCTCCATATCAACGTCATTGGAGAGATGGGCATGGGGGTCCAGGGCCTTGGTTAATAAGTAGGCCAGACGGCTATAGGAATTGATATCCATGTCCAGGATGGCAAGACCGCAACGAATGCCATCTTTCTTTTCATCTTGGCGGTATATCACCTGGGCAGAGCACTTCATGCCTGATGCGCCGGCAAAATCGATTACCAGCTCGGAGATAATCATACCTTGCATCAGGGTCCCCTCATCTGCCTTTTCATACACAGAGAATCCAGAGGTGGAAATATCTGAAACCTCCAGATGTATCTTTCTCTTTAACAGGGGATGATCGAAGACGAGAGCAGGTGAAGGCACCAGAGCCTGGCGGCGATTGCGGATTTCTCTTCTTTTAAATCGCTGGATCTTTCTATCCGCTGGGACCAACACAATTTCATTATCCCCAAGATTATCCTGCTGCCGAATACACTCGCATAGCCCTGAGAAAAGAATCTGTTGATCCTTCCGAAAATGGATATTGACCAATGCATCTGAATTGAACCAATGAAATGAACCAGATGCTATATGTGCCACTCTAACCCGGAATCCAGTCGGACTAAAGTCCGATAATTCACCTTTCGCCTGAAACCCACTTTGTATCAAATCCACTGCAATCTTATGGCATCTATATCTCCTTGCCTGCCTCTGCCCTAACGCATAACTTGTATTTGGCAATCGTACAATAAGACAGCTACGGTTTATCTCCTCCAAGGCGGCAGGCACCACTAACATGGACCGGCCATCATCAATCACCACATGCAGAAACTGGTACTCCTCCAGATCGAGACCTGACAGGTCTTCTTCTGACCAGCGGCAGGTAAGCTCTTTGCCAAGACAAGGCCCTGGGAGGGCCTTTACCAGTACACCTTCTTCATGCTCGTTGTGGCGCAGGTGGACAAAGGCAACTTTGTCCATGAAATGGATATGATTAAGGGTATTTTTCAGGTCTGCCCGGTCGATCGGCCGGGCGTCCCCAAGTGCCTGTATCAGGTCTTCATGCTGAAACAGCCGAGGGGGAAGCCTGATCACCCCCCCCTTTTTTGGTAAAAGACTGCCTAGCCTAATCGCGTCCATCTATTTTCTTACCCCATCCCCTTGCTTACCATTCAAATGACCCGGTGGCCGGACACCTGTAACAGTTTTCCCCCAGGCACTGATACTGGTGTAAAGAGACATTCCAGCAACATTGACCCATAGAAGCTGAGAAATAAGAATATAATTTTAATTATATTATATTAATTATATAAAAGTAGCAATATAATAAAATCATAAATAATATAAAATGTCAATAATTTTTATTATTATATTTCAAATTTATTTTGATGATAATATTTTTGTTCTATCCACACATCTCCAGAGTGACTAAAGTGACTAAAATGCCCAAACTTAAGGAATTTCATGCCATTTTTGTCGAATACAAGAGTGAATCGTAACTTCGCGATAAATGGGGATGGAAATTAACTGGCGTCCTCGTCCTGGACAAAAAATAGAAGGATCCAACCGGTCAAGAAAAAAAGGGAAAGGCAGAGGATAGAGATTCTGGAAGTCCCTGTTATCTGGCGAATAAATGCAAAGAGGATTGGCCCCCATATGGCGGAAAATTTTGCAAATACAGAAAAATACCCAAAGAATTGCGCGGATTGGTCCCTTGGTATGAGACGGCCATAAAAAGAACGGGAGAGGGCCTGGGTACCGCCTAGAATGATGCCGACAATGAGACCGAGCAGCCAATATTCCACGGCAGTTGTCACGCCGAATGCGAAAAGTGTCAAACCCAGCCAGACCAAAAGTGCCCCCATGATGGTCTGCTTTGGCCCAAGGCGTTTTGCGATCCATGACATCAGTAGCGCCCCCCCTATGCCAACAAATTGAACCATGAGCAGGGTTCCAAATAGGGTTCCGGTAGAAAGGTGAAGCTCATCCTTTCCATAAATAGAGGCCATTTTTATCACAGTCTGTATGCCATCATTGTAAATCATGTATGCCAACAGAAATAATAGGAGACGTCTATGCCTTGAAATCGCCCTGGTAGTTTGCCAGGTCTTCTGCAACCCTATTAGGGCGGCCTGCCACAGGCCAATGTGTCTGTTAGAAGAATACTTTTCTTCGCGAAAAAGCATAAACGAAATGGTTCCGAATAGGGCCCACCATATCCCCACCGACGCAAGAGATAACCTGATGGCAATTTCTTTATGAACACCAAGTTTCCCGCTAAACAGTATAAAGAAAACATTTAAGGCGAGTAGGATACCTCCGCCCAGGTAGCCCAAGGCATAGCCCTGGCCGGAAAGCCGGTCCATTTCCCCTCCTTTACCCAAAAAAGGCAAGAAGGCGTCGTAGAAAACGTTTCCCGCAACAAAGCAGAAATGGGCCAGGCAGAAAAGGACCAAGGTAAAAAACACATCCCCGGGCCTGCTGAAAAAGAAGAAGGTGGTAATCAGGGAACCCGCGTAACAAAATACCATCAAAAAGGATTTCTTTTTCTGATTGTAATCCGCTATCCCGCCCATCACTGGAGCTGAAATCATTACCACCAAGGCCGTCAAACCACTTACATAACCCCAGAGGCTTGTGGCACTCAAGTAACCCATAAATGGGACAGCAACTCCATTGCTAGGGACAATACTCTCGGCAAAATAGACAGGCAGGACAGCGGCCAAAATGGTAGTGGCAAAGCCCGAATTGGCCCAGTCATAAAGACACCACCCAAATCTTTCGCTCTTTCTTATCTTTTCGGCCATAAAGCCACCAGTAAAGAATGCGGGTCCAGAGGGCCCGGCTTTGGCTTGCCCCCAGAGGGGGCTTGTTTACTCGCATATCTCCAGCGTGACTAAAGTGACCTAAAATGTCTAACGTGCCTAAAGTTAAGGAATTTTTATGTCATTTTACTGAATAGAAGAGCGAAGCTCTGCATTAATCCCGCCCGGGGCGGGATTCACTTCATGACATTGATTTCTGGTACGGCATAGCCTAATTTCTCTGACTCCCGCATAGCGGGGGTTTACCAATCAGCAATGAAAGTGCCTGAAGTTTTGGTTCCCCTCAATTATTGAGCTATTACCGAGAGTTTCTGAAGATTGGCCGAAATATGTCACGAAATGATTGCAGCTCCGGACAATGTAGTGCTCTTGCAATAACAAAATAAAGGATCATTCCAAATGCGATAAGGCCCGCCAGATTCAAGGACATTTTCCATGATCCGATACTTGGATCCGTCAATACATATCTCAAATTGAGACAATAGATGCCCAATCCCATCACGGCAGACGCAAAAACACACTTTAGAAGGGATGTTCTGACGGATTCCAAGACGGGTCTTTCAATCTTTCGTTTGAAAAAAAAGATGAGAAGACCAAGCTGGACAGATGAGGCCACAGAGAGCGCCAATGCGATACCCCCATGTTTCAGCGGTTTCATAAGGACCAGGCTTAATAACAAATTGACTGTTAATGCAATAATCGCCACCTTGACAGGTGTCTTTGTGTCTTGAAGCGCATAGAAGGCTGAGACCATCACCCTGATTCCTGAGAATGCCCAAAGCCCTAAGGCATAGAAAATAAGGGCGTGATTCGTCATAAGCGTTGAGTGGGCATTGAATGCCCCCCTTTCGAACAGGATCATGATGATTGGTCTTCCAAGGATAATCAGGCCAACCATCGAGGGCAAGGAGATGAAAAAAACCAGACGCAGGGCATGACTTAAGGTCTCTCCAAACTGGGTGAGGTCTTTTTTTGCGGCCTGACTCGAGAGGGACGGCAGGGCAGCAGTACTAATGGCTATTGCAAAGACCCCTAAAGGAAATTGAACGAGACGATCCGCATAGTAAAGCCAGGACACGCTACCCTCGGCGAGAAACGAGGCCAACAGGGTCCCCATAAATTGATTAAACTGGTAAACCGCAGATCCAAAAACCGCCGGAAGCATAAGCAATCCGATTCTCTTGACAGCGGGATGTCTAGGTTGCCATCGAGGAAATAGGGCAAGACCCTCTTTTACGACCCAGGGGATCTGGAGGCCGACCTGCAGGATCCCCCCAATCAAGACTCCAATGGCTACCCCAACAATGGGCTCAGGACAATGTGGAGAAATCAGGTAAGCGGCACCGATGATACCTACGTTAAGAAAAATAGGCGCGGCGGCGGGGGCGCCAAAACGTCGCAGGGAATTGAGCACTCCCATAAAAAAGGCAACAAGACTGATAAAAAAGATATAAGGAAAGGTAATTCGGGTGAGCAACACGGTTAGATTGTACTTTTCGCCTGAACCCCCAAAACCAAAGGCCTGGACCCTGACGATCCACGGAGAAAAAAGAATACCCATCAGTGCCACGATCACCAGAATTAGGGCCAAGAGGGTCAACACGATCCTTGCCAGGTCAAAGGCATCTTTTCTGCTTTTTGTTGTTAGGTACTCGGTAAAAACGGGAATAAAACTGATGGTAAGGGAGCCTTCAGCAAATAGGCGTCTCAACAGGTTAGGGATGCG
>Ga0307425_1000347_pt1 | contig 29145 bp, 29 predicted proteins | sample SalMarWE160330MG_FD_202152 | JGI IMG/M metagenome (GOLD analysis project Ga0307425, IMG submission 202152) | Salt marsh sediment microbial communities from the Plum Island Ecosystem LTER, Massachusetts, United States - WE1603-30 | ecosystem: Environmental > Aquatic > Marine > Intertidal zone >...
TTTATCCTTCCTCTTTTCTTCGGGTTGAATGGAGTAATGCTTTCATGGCCGGTCTCGGATTTTCTTTCTTTTCTGGTAACGGTAATATTTGTTTTATGGGAAATGAAATTGTTCAGAAGGATGATGGAAGCGGCAAAAGAGAGGGCATAATCTCAAGCAGAGCGATAGCAACAGTACGAACAAAACAGGTCCCGGAGAAGAAAATTTCTTGACAATTCTATTTCCTTTAATATAATAAATATTTCTTGTGCCGCAATTTGGGGTTAAACATAAAGTTTTTTTTAAACACTTCTGATTGAGTTTAATCAATTAATTTATTCTTAAATAAAAATTCCTTTTAGAAACCGGTGAAAGCAATGGAAAAACAAAAGAAGCAAATCTTAAACGAAAACTTGAGGTCATTATTATTCAAGTTTTCCCTTCCATCTATAACAGGAATGGTAACAATAGCGTTATATAATTTTGTTGACACCCTGTTCGTTGGAAATGCGGTAGGCCCGAATGCGATTGCCGGCCTTACAATAGTTCTGCCCGTAGTTATTTTTATAGTGGCCATTGGCCTTCTTACCGGAGTAGGCGCGGCTTCCGTAGTATCCCGCTCGCTGGGTAAAGGGGATAATGAAAAAGCAGTAATTACCGGTGGGGATAGTTTTATTTTGAATACAATTTTCAATATTATAACAATTGTACCCATTTATCTTTTTAGTGACAGGATACTTATATTTTTAGGTGCCTCAAGTGAAGTTTTGCCATATGCAAGGGATTATCTTGAGATTATGCTTTTTGGTTTTTTGTTTTTATCTTTCTCTGTTAACGGCTCCAGTCTGATCAGGGCGGAAGGCAAGCCCAGGGCGTCTATGTATGAAATGGTTTTAGGAGCGGTTTCAAATATAATTCTTGATTATTTCTTCGTAATTGTGTTTGGATGGGGAGTTAAGGGTGCGGCAATTGCAACAGTTATAAGCCATATAATCAGCACTATTTATTTTATAGTCTTTTTTATGTCCAGCAAGAGCATATTTAAAATCAAGCTTAATATGTTCAAAATAAACAAATCCATATCCCGTGAAATTTTAAGTCTCGGAACTCCTTCCTTTTTGATGGAAATTATCGGTAGTGTGATGTTTTTACTTTTTATTAAGATTGTTCGCCGGTACGGCGGAGATGTATATATTACTATTACCGGAATCGGTATCAGAATTATCGATCTGATATTTATGCCTATTCTGGGAATAAGCCAGGGTTTTTCTCCTATTGTGGGATTTAATTATGGAGCGAAACTTTATCCAAGAGTTAAAAAGGTCTTAGCGGAAGCATTTATCTGGAGCTCGGTTATATCCATAGCAGGATTTATTGTTATGGTAATCTTTCCTGAATCGCTTATAAAGATTTTTACCAGCGACATGAGCGTGGTAGAAAAAGGAATCGGACCTTTAAGGATGATAGCAATGCTGGCACCTTTATGGAGCTTTCCCATACTGGGCAGCACATTTTTCCAGGCTATAGGTAAACCCAGACCTTCTCTGGTTATAACCCTGTCCAGGGACCTGTTTTTCTTTATGCCGGCTATTTTTATACTACCTATTTTCTTTGATCTTACGGGAGTATGGATTTCCTGGCCGGTTACTGATTTCTGCTGCTTCTTTATAACCACCATATTTTTAGTAAAAGAGATAAAGACAATAAACAGAAATATAGAAATGGGAGGGACCAAGATAGCATAATTCCCTTATTTGTTTATGCTGTTTGGCCGGCTACTGATTTAAAAAACATTTTTCCGTATTGAAAAATATAATATTTCCTCATATTTAATATGTTATAATATTTGATTGGTGGAGAGATGGCTGAGTGGTTTAAGGCGCACGCTTGGAAAGCGTGTAAGCGGCGTAAGCTGCTTCGAGGGTTCAAATCCCTCTCTCTCCGCCAGTTATTCTTCATTTCATAATAGAAGTTGATATGGATATTGAGCATAAAGTTAATGATGCAATAAAAAAACTTAAGTCCCTATCAAATCCTAAGGCTGTTAAGGGAATGGCAAGATACGGGATTAATCCGGAAAAAAATCTTGGCGTAGCAATTCCGAACTTAAGACAGATTGCCGGAGAAACCGAAAGAAACCATGTGTTGGCCCTTAATTTGTGGTCGACCGGCATCCATGACGCCAGGATACTGGCGGGAATGATTGACGAACCGGCTAAAGTTTCCGAAGAGCAGATGGAGGATTGGGCAGGTGATTTTGATTCCTGGGATGTTTGCGACCAGGTCTGCATGAATCTCTTTGAAAAAATTCCTATTGCTTATGGCAAGGCAGTAGAATGGAGCGGCAGGGATAAAGAGTTTGTAAAAAGGGCCGGATTTGCTCTTATGGCTATACTTGCGGTAAAAGATAAAAAAGCAGGAGATGAAAGATTTATAAAGTTCTTGCCATATATCAAAAAGGAGTCGGCCGACAGCAGAAATTATGTAAAAAAGGCGGTAAACTGGGCCTTAAGGCAAATTGGTAAAAGGAATATCAGGCTTAATGAGCTGGCTGTCAAGACAGGAGAAGAAATTTGCACCTTTGATTCCAATAGTGCAAAATGGATTGCATCTGATGCTCTAAGGGAGCTTAAAAGCGAAAAAATTCAGAAGAGATTGATTGATAAAGAAAAGAAGAATAAATAAACCTTATTGCAATGGAAACTTTATTTTAACCAGGCGGTTAGGGTGTATTGATTTATTAAAATAAAAAATGAGGATATAAAATGTTAATCGAAAGGGGAACAATATGGCAGGTCAGGAGACATTAATTGCGTACTGTGGTCTTTTCTGCGGCGAATGTTTTAGCCATCAGGGAAAAATTGCCGATCTGTCCAGGGACCTGAGGAAGGAACTCCGGCAATCAAGATTTGACAGGACCGCGGAATCATTATCCAAAATTTCTTTTTTTAAAATTCTTAAAAACTATCCCCAGTGCTATGAAGTATTGGGCGCCATGGTAAAGCTAAGATGCAAGGCTGCCTGCAGGGGCGGAGGAGGAGACCCTAATTGTGCTATCAGGAGATGCTGCCGTAAAAAAGAGCTGGAGGGATGCTGGCAGTGTGAGGACTTCGAGGACTGCAGAAAAATGGATTTCCTGAAGGCAAACCATGGAGATGCACATATAAAAAATTTAAGGAAAATAAAGAAAAAAGGGGAAAAAGAATTTTTAAAAGGTGAAAAGCACTGGTATTCAAAGATTAAAGAGTAATATTGCCGGTGGTACGGAGAGATGGCTGAGCTGGTCGAAAGCGCTCGACTCGAAATCGAGTGTACCGCCATAAGCGGTACCGTGGGTTCGAATCCCACTCTCTCCGCCAGTTAGGAAATGGCTGTCTGCTCTTGGAATAATTTGATATTTTAAGTTTTGGATTGGCTTGTTGGCAACTTCGTTTATCCACGGCCATATTTGTAATTATGAGCAGGGGAAGGAGGTGTGAAAATGGGAATATTTGCTAAACCTAACATTGAAAAGATGAAGGTCAACAAAGATGTCAGAGGTTTGATAAAAGCCCTGGGGTATAAGAAAGAGGCTTCTATTCGACGTGATGCTGCAGAAGCTCTCAGGGATGTAAGTGATGAAAGGGCGGTAGGACCTCTCATCCAGGCTCTGCAGGATGAAGAGAGAGCGGTTCAGCACCAAGCGGCATGGGCCCTTGGAGAGATAGGAGATGCAGGGGCAGTGGAACCTTTAATCGAAGCTCTGAAGATGAAGAGGGGATGGTTCGGAGCGGTATGGGCCCTTGGAGAGATTGGAGATACAAGAGCGGTAGAACCTCTCATTAAAGCTTTAAAGGATGAAGACGATTTTGTTCGAAGAGCAGCAGCAGAAGCTTTGGGAAAAATAATAAATGCAAGAGCGACAGAATCCCTAATTGAGGCTCTGCAGGATAAAGATGAAGTTGTCCGATGGAGAGCAGCAGAAGCCCTCGGAAAGATAAGAGATGAGAGGGCGGTAGAACCTCTTATTCAGGCTCTGAAAGATGAAGAGCTAAGAGTTAGAAATAGAGCATCAGAAGCTCTTGTAACTATAGGAGAGCCAGCTGTAGAAACTCTCATTCAAGCTTTAAAAGACGAAGATAGCCGTGTTAGGCAGAAAGCAGCAGAAGCTTTTGTTGGAAAGATAATAGACGAAAGAGCTGTAAAACCTCTCATTCAGACTCTGAAGGATGAAGATGAAGGTGTTCGAAAGAAGGCAAAAGAGGCTCTTTGCATTTTTCCAGTCTCTGTACAACTCGTTCAGGCCCTGAATGACAGAGATGATTTGATTCGCGCAGGCGTAGAGGAAGTAGTCGCCCACAAGGGTAATATTGCTGAAAATATTAGAGTATTTGCCAAGATTCTTGAAGGTAACGATGTAGATGTTAGTGGCAAGAGAAGTCTGATGCGCATTCTCCAGAAAATACCCGGTATGCTAAAGACTCTTGACACCTATAAAATACCCCCGCTGGGCACAGAGGCAGGCAATGATGATTAACTTTGAGGAAGTTAGGAGTTAATTATTATGTTTCTTGCTATACCCAAACAAGTAAAAACATCTGCAGGTCCCTGGAACATGCTATTTGTAAAAAGGCAAAGGAACTCAGGCATTCCCAATTATTCTTATTTACTTTTGATAAGGAAAGTCTTTATTCGCACCTGCACTGGGAAAAAATCGGAGAAGACAGTTTTAGGGACAGATCGGTTAAATTAATGAAGAAAGAATTATCATTGGAGCAGTATGAGTATGGAAGAAATGAATATAAGAGTTAAGAAATCTGAATGTTTATATTATGATAAAAGAGCTGACGAATATGATGAGATATATACATTAGGCAGAGGCCCGGCTTCAATAACAGATCCAAATACATATAGAGATGATGTTATTAAGATAAGGGAATCAATCAAAAAGCAAAATATCAGAGGGATGGTTTTTGATGTTCCTTGCGGAACTGCGTTCTGGATGCCTTCATATTACCGGAATGCTGATCGGATGATCCTTATCGATCAATCGGCAAATATGCTAAAAAAGGCAAAAGAACGTGCCGGAGCCTTGAATTGTCTGCAGAGGTGCCAATTTTTTAAAATTGATGCCTTTCATCTGGGATCTGTTAAATTAAAACCCTCAGTATATTTGATCGGATTTTTTTTAAGTCATTTAACACCTGAGGAAGAAATTAAATTTTTCTCATTGATAAAGAATAAAATTGACAGGAAAGGAAAAATTATAATCCTAGATTCAACATGGTCCGAAGAAAGAGCAAAAACAAGGAACAGGGCAGGAAGGCAATTGCGAAAATTGAATAATGGAAAAACATTTGAGATATACAAAAGATACTTTACCAGAGAGGATCTTAAAAATATATCAAAAAGAGAATCTTTATCTATTAATATTGAATATTTCGGAGGAGCGTTTTTTGCGGCGGTTTTAATTTTATGAATAGAATAATTGAGAAAATCAAAAAGATATGTCCGGATGATTTATATGAGATCGGACATGCTTTACTGCAAGGAATTTTGTAGAAAAATATCAATGGAAAAAATTGGAAAAGAAATAAGTTTATGCGGAATCTGTATATCCGTTTGTCCCCTAGGTAGAAAATAAATGTAAAATGGAATAAACATTCGAAAATCTGATTTAAGGAAGTTGATATGTATAATATTGAAACGTTAATAGCCAGTATTTCATATTGCGGATTAATCTGTAAGTTATGTTTTCTTGAGGAGAAATGTGATGGATGCAGGATCGTCAATATTAAATGTGAACGGAATTGTTCAGATAAAGGATGTTACCAGAGGAATTGCTGCATAAAAAAGAATTATGAAGGTTGTTGGGAGTGTAACGATGTATATAAATGTGAAGAGGGGATATATTCGTTGGGGAGATATTCCAAGGTAAAAGCATTTGCAACTTGCATAAGGGAAGAGGGGAAAAAGACTTTCATAAGATATGTATTGGACAATATGAAAAAAGGTTGGAGCGTTGAAAAAGGGAAAGACTATGATAACAAACCGATAGAAGAAGTACTGAAGATGTTAAGAGGGAAATAAAGATGCATGCTGTACAATATAGAAGTAATTTCCTATAATCCCATAAGCAACACAAGATTTACCAGTATAATGAATAAAATTTTTGAATGAGGTAATTTATTTTTTATTATAATTTATTACATACTGTATCTCTTTAATCACACCATATTTTTTCAGTCAGTAGAGCCTTTTGAAAATGAAATTCACGGGACTATAAGTTTAATGAAAATAGGAAGACATAAAATTAAATTAATAATATTCGATATGGATGGATTGATGTTTGATACTGAGAGATTGGCATCTATATACTGGAAAGAAGCAGGCAAAAAGTTTAATTACAAAATTGATGATAGTATTTTTGAGAAAACAATCGGTTTGAGTATTACAGAAACAGAAAAAATCTATAAAGAACAATACGGAGCAGGTTTTCCCTTTGAGGAAATAAATAATGAAAGAATAAGACTTACGAAAAATCACGTTCTGTCAAAAGGAGTGCCCTTAAAAGAAGGGCTTTACGAGCTGCTGGAATATATTGAGGCAAAGCAGTTGAAAAAGGCGCTGGCAACATCAACGGATAAGAGCAGAGCGGAAATGCTCCTGAATTTATCAAATACCAGAAGATATTTTGATGCTGTCACTTACGGTAACGAGGTAATGAACGGAAAACCCGATCCTGAAATTTTCCTTAAGACATCCAGGAAAATGAATTGTCCGCCGGAGGCCTGTATGGTTCTGGAGGACTCGAAAAATGGAATAACAGCAGCATATAGAGCAGGAATGCTGCCGGTTATGATTCCGGATATGAATGAACCAGAAAAAGAGATTGAAGCGATGTTATCTAAAAAATTTAATAGCTTAATAGAGGTCAGGGATTATTTTAAGCATAATTTAAAGGCTTAGTGTGCCAGAGGCCACATAAAATTATTGGAGTAGATAAACCTTAACGAAGAGCCCAGGATAATTGAGCTGCTGCAAAATGGATTCTATATTGCAAATTTATTTGTACCGCAGATGGGTTCTTTACCGGGTAAGCCCAATTCTCTGATCCTGGGTTATCTTGATGCGGCATACAAATTCAATATCCAAAAGTAGATTTTTAGTTCCATAAAAATTATCGGAATGAGGATCTTGACTGGATGATTGTTTATCACTTTTAAGTAATATCGTGATCCGGTAATAATAATTTTATATTGATGATTAAAATAAGAGAGATAAAAGCAAGATCGATCATAACCGCATCAAATCTGCCGGGAACGGATTATGTAATAAATCCATATGTAGGCTGTATTCATTCCTGCCTTTATTGTTATGCCAGGTTTATGAAGAGATTTACAGGGCACAGGGAACCCTGGGGAAGATTCACTGATGTAAAAATAAATGCAGCGGATTTAGTTCCGGAAAAAACAGACAGGTATAAAGGAAGGTCAATTTTTTTAGCTTCGGTTACCGATCCATACAATCCTCTGGAAAGAAAATATCAGCTTACCCGGAAAATACTGGAAAAACTTGTTCCGCTTCTGCCGGATCTGGGAATACAGACTAAATCAGATCTGATACTAAGAGATATTGATATACTGCAGCAGTTTAAAAATTGTCAGGCGGGACTGACAATAACTACCCTGGATGAGAATTTAAGAAAGGAAATAGAGACCTCTGCTGCATCTGTTCCAAAAAGGTTGGAAGCGCTTGAAAAATTAAAAGAAGCCGGAATAGGCAACTACGTTTTTATAGGCCCCATACTTCCTTTTTTAACAGACTGGAAGGAGATTATCCTAGCTGCCAAAAACTTTACCGATTTTTATATGTTTGAGGATCTTAACATAGCCGGCACGGTCTGGAATTCCGTAAAAAAATGGCTCTCCGAAAAGTATCCGGACCTGCTGGGAAAATACGAATGCATCTACTTTACTAAAAATGATTATTGGGATAAAGTTGAACAGGATATAGAAAAGTTTTGCAAAAAACAAAAAGTGAGCTTTAAAATTTATTTTCACCATGGGAAAAAAAGTCAACGGATTATTCCTGGCAGTCAATGTTAAATGTCGAAGAGAATAAAAAAATTAAAATAAGAAACGCCGTAAGAGGGGATCTTGAAGCCATAACCGGGATATACAATTATGCTGTTGTGAATACAATGGCTACTTTTGATACCAGGCCGAAAACGGTAAAATCCAGGGAAAAATGGTTTGGCAGGCATTCCGGCAGGCACCCCATTATAGTGGCAGAAAACAAAAATACTGTTGTCGGCTGGGCCTCGCTTTCACAGTGGTCGGATAGATGTGCTTATAGAAATACTGCTGAAGTATCGGTATACGTCAATAAGGATAATCAGGGTCTGGGAGTAGGCAGTGTGTTGATGTCAGCGATAGTAGGACTGGCACGAAAGAATAAATTTCATGCGGTGATTGCCAGAATAGCGGGGGATAATGAGGTAAGTGTCGGTCTGCACCGGAAATATGGCTTTTTTAATGTGGGGGTGTTAAAAGAGGTTGGATTTAAATTTAACCGTTATGTTGACGTCCGTCTGATGCAATTAATCCTGGAGGAAAATGAAGAAGATTGATAATCACGGGATATAGAAGCAAAATCGAAAATCATTTTAGAGAAAAATTAAAGTTAATTTACGTTTAGGGAGGAAAAATGGAAAATTTTACATTTAAGAATGCCACCAAAATAATTTTTGGAAAAGATACCGAGAATCAGGTGGGAAAAGAGGCAGCCGCATACGGCAGCAGGATTTTACTGCATTACGGAGGGGGAAGCATCAGAAAATACGGACTTTATGATAAAGTTATGCGGTCATTGAAGGATGCCGGCCTCAATGTAATCGAACTGGGCGGCGTACAGCCCAATCCCAGGCTTGAACTGGCAAGAAAGGGAATAGATATATGCCGTAAGGAAAAAGTTGATTTTATTGTAGCAGTTGGCGGGGGAAGTGTAATTGATTCAGCTAAAACTATAGGAGCAGGAGTACCTTACAGCGGTGATGTATGGGATTTCTATGCAGGTAAGGCCGTAGTGGAAAAAGTTATTCCTGTGGGAGTTGTTCTTACGATACCCGCCTCAGGCAGCGAGTCAAGCAGCAGTGCGGTAATAACCAATAAGGACGGGCTGTATAAGAAAGGCTTTATCAGCGAGATGATGCGTCCCGCATTTGCAATTTTAAATCCTGAGATTACTTATACCCTTCCTGCTTATCAGACTGCCTGCGGGGCAGCTGATATAATGGCGCATATAATGGAAAGATACTTTACCACGGTAAAAAACGTTGATCTTACAGATGGATTATGCGAGGCTGCGCTGAAAACAATTATTAAAAATGCTCCGGCAGCGCTAAAGGAACCGGAAAATTATGCAGCTCGAGCCGAGATTATGTGGACAGGTGCCATTGCCCATAATGACCTGCTGAGTACCGGAAGGATAGGTGATTGGGGTTCTCATAAGATAGAGATGGAGATAAGCGGATTATACGACCTTGCCCACGGCGCCGGACTGGCAGTTATTTTTCCCGCATGGATGAAATATGTATACAGGCAGGATATGGAAAGATTTGCCCGGTTTGCAGTGAAGGTATGGAACCGGGACCCTGATTTTTACGATATTGATAAAGTGGCCCTGGCAGGAATAGAAAGCCTTGAAAATTTCTTTAAGCAGATAGGGCTGCCCGTTACTCTTAAGGAAGCAAATATTCCTTATGACAGATTGGAAGAGATGGCCGGAAAATGCACCCAACGGGGGCCGATTGGCAGCTTTGCCAGGCTGGAAACAGATGATGTGCTTGAAATATTGAAGATGGCAAAATAAGCGGTACCCGGCAGCTAAATTATCTAAAACATAAATATGAGTACGGTCAGATATCTGGAAAAAGATAGAATTATTTATCAGGGGATCACTATAGAGCAGCTGATATGAAAAATTTAAGCTATCTATCAGCATTCTTACTGTTTCTCAGGTTCTTTTCAATGAAAGGGAATAGAAAAAGTATAAGGATTGTAAATAGGATAAATATCATTTCATAATTTACCAGCTTCACAATTCCTATAATATCTGCGGCTTTTCCCAGAAAGATCATGGTAACAGCGGCAATTCCGGGGCTGAGCCCCAAAATCAGAGAAGAAGCCAGGCTTATATTTTCGGGCAGAAGGTCCTGCGTCATTCTTATGCATACGGGCTGGATTGAAATCAGAAAGAATCCCCCAGCAGCGAACAGGATTATGGACGGGAGCCCGGACGTTCTGAAAGTGAAGAATAAAAGAGGCACTGCAATGGCAAAACCGCACTGGATGATCAGGCTGCCTTTTTTGAAGTGATCAAAGAGGAGTCCGGAAATAAGTCCCCCTGACCCGCCAAGTGCCCCGAAGAAGAATAAAATAACCCCCATATTTATAAGGGTTACACCGGCACCCGTGTAGTACAGGGGCATATAGGTTATAAGGGTGATCCATACAATATATAAACAGTAGACTGAAAGCATGATTATAAACAGAAGGAATATCTTTGTTTTATTTATTTTCCTGATTCTTTTAAACAGGCCGGATTTATAAACGGTCCTATTTTTGTATTGTATATCAGGGAGTAATTTAAATAAGACAATTACCATAATTATTCCGGGAACCATGGCGATCGGGGTAAAGGCGGGATCGAGCTTTTCAATGATCAGTATTATAAGGAGTGCGCCGAGTGCGTTTCCGAAATTTCCTCCGAAGTTAATAATGGAACTCCCCAGCCCTTTTTTACTGCCGCCGAAATGTCCGGCGATGGCGGCACTTGCGGGGTGGTATGCAGCAATACTTAAGTTCCCCAGAAACAGGAAGGCCAGTATAGAGTAATAATTGGGCAGTATTCCGATTAAACTAAGAAAAATAGAAGTAAAGAGCGGACCGGCTATTATGTAATATTTTAATCCGTGGCGATCAGAAGCATAGCCGAAAATCGGGGAAAAGAGACTGTTAGCAATAACGCTGGTGGCAGTAAGCAGCCCCACCTTAAATAGTGAAAGATCAAACCTTAAACTGAGTACAGGTATGAGGCCTATTATGAAACTCTGATATATGTCGGTAACAAAGTGGCTGCCTGCCGAAAGAGAAATCTGCAGTTTATTGAACCGGCTGTTTATCTTATTCATTTTCTTTTTACTAACATATTTTTTATAAAGTATTTATCCTGTTTTAAAAACAGCGGAAACTTTAAATCCGGATTTTTAACTTTAATTTAATACTGATCCGGACAAGATTCCAAACTACTACCTGTATCTTGACATTACATACGGGAATAATAACAGTAGCATAGATGCCAGTGCCGGTATTATTAGAACATAGTTTATGGTATTTATCATCCCAATATTATCTGCAATTTTCCCTACCAGAAGAACGGTAGCCGCAGCGGTTCCTCCGCTTACTCCCATGACTATGGAAGAAGCAAGACTTACATTACCGGGGAAGATGTCCTGCACCACCCTGATGCATAATGGAAGGGTTGAGGTTGCAAAAAGTCCTGCCAGTATGAATAAAGTTATGGATATATTCAGGGGTACCCTGAATATTAAATAAAAAAGAGGAACGGATATAATCAACCCGGCCTGGATTACGGCAGTTCTCTTTCTTATTTTATCAGAATAGTAGCCTAGAAAAAGTCCGCCGATGCCTCCTATTAAAATATAGGCCATAATTATGTATCCGAAATTTATAAGCTTTACTCCCTGATCCGTAAAATATAGTGGCATAAAGGTAAACATGGAAAGAACGGTCAGATCTCTGGAGTAAGAGGCAAATGCTATAAGCGAAAGCAAAACAAGTTTTGTTTTTTTAAGTCTTTTTAATTTTTTAATAAAATCCGCACCGGTGTTTTTTGTTCCGGACTGGAAAACCGATGGGGGAAACTTTAAAATTACCAGTGCCAGGATAATTCCCGGAATGGCAGCTAGGGGTGTAAACTTAAGGCCGATTTTGTCTACGATAAAAATAACAAATAATGAGCCCATTGAAAAACCTATGGATCCCCCCAGGGATATAATCGAATTTGTAAATCCTTTTCTGCTTCCACCCGCATGGCTGGCCGTGGCCGCAGTAGGCGGGTGGATGGCGGCAACACCCAGATTCCCCAAAAACAAGAAAGCCAGGACATACCAGTAACCTGGTACCAATCCCATAATACTTATAAATACAGAGGCAAACAGCGGCCCGGCAATCAGGAAATATCTTATGCCGTATTTATCCGAAAGATATCCGAATACTGGCTGGGTGAGACTATTGGAAATGAAATTCATCGAAATCAGGACGCTTACCAGAAAAAGTGAAAGTTCCAGTTTATCCGCCAGTATAGGGATAAGCCCCACTATGAAACTGGCATAAGTGTCAGTAATCATATGAGTGCTAAAACTTAAAAGAATCCTGGTCCTATTCAGTTTTCTATTGGAATCGGTCATTTGAATGGCTTTGATAATTTTTTATCGATTAAATACCTGAATAAAAATTCTACTATTTTAAAATAAATGTTCAACAGTTATTTGGGAAATAACTGCGCACAATAACCGGTTTTATTTTTTCAATTATTTTTATATAATCAGATTGGCCGTGCTAGGTGGGGAGCTAGCGGTGCCCTGTAACTCACAATCCGCTATAGTGAGGCTGATCAACAGATATGAGGTTTATAATAGTAAGGTTGGCACTTATATAAGTGGCGTTGAAGGTCGGGTCTTGTGCGGCGGAGGGTTACAAACCCCGTCAGATCCGAGAGGAAGCAGCGGTAAGTAATATTCTCCGGGTGCCACAAGCAAGCCTGGCTGGAGTTAACTGTATAAGTTGCACTTGTTATTATAAATCAAGATCTGGGGCACGGTCATTTATTATTAATTAAGCATTTGTAATTTTATGAGCTATATTTCATTTTATAGGAAGTGGAGGCCGCAGAATTTTGAAGATATAATCGGCCAGGAATATAATATAAAAACCATAAAAAATGCCATATCAGGTAACCGGCTGTCGCATTGCTACATATTCTGCGGTCCCAGGGGGACCGGCAAGACATCAACCGCAAGAATACTGGCAAAGGCCATAAATTGCACCAAAGGCATTACACCTGTTCCATGCAATAAATGTGAAAGCTGCGTAGGCATATCCAACGGCTCCAACGTGGATGTGATAGAAATTGATGCTGCTTCAAACAGGGGAATAAATGAAATAAGGGAACTCAGAGAAAAAGTAAAATATCTGCCTGCTGCGCTCAGGAAAAAAGTTTATATTATTGATGAGATACATATGCTGACCATAGAAGCTTTTAATGCACTGCTTAAGGTTCTGGAAGAACCGCCGGAACATGTTATATTTATAATGGCTACTACCGAACCCAATAAAGTAATACCCACTATAATGTCCAGATGCCAGAGGTTTGATTTTTTCCCGATACCAATGGATAAAATAAAAAAGAGACTTTTAAAAATTGCTAAAAGCGAAAAAATAGAAATAAGTGATGCAGCCCTCAGCCTGATTTCAAAATATGCGGACGGCAGTTTAAGAGACGCCGATGGTATACTTGAGCAGCTGGCAGCATTTGGTGATAATAAAATTGAAGCTAAGGATATTTCTTCACTGCTGGGGGCCGTAGATTTGGATTTGCTTTTTCAAATGACTGATATTTTAATTAAAAAAGATCTAAGCTCAGGGATTTTTTTGACAAATAAGATTATTGAAAGCAACCAGAATCTTAAAATGTTTGTATCGGAATTCATTGACCACCTTTATGATCTGTATACAATTAAAAACTTTGAAAAACCTTTTGAAATCGTAAATGTCAGTGATGATTTTAAGGATAAGCTTGTGTCACAGGCAGGGGAGCTTCAAAAAGAAGAACTGGAATTTTATATTGAGCTGTTTACGGACCTGCTTAAACAGGTAAGATGGGGCGAGAGTTCAAAAGTATTTTTTAAATCGGCAGTAATAAAAGCCATTAATTTTATTATTCAGGACGAAAAAGAAATTACAAAAAGAACCAGCCTGCTGGAAACCAGGATAGAATATCTTAAGGAAGAAATAAATAAAATCAATTTAAGTCATAGCAAAGATGAAGCCTTTCCCGGGCATACTGCAGGCGCTGCTGCTAATGATTATAGCGATGAAAATGATGATTTTGATATCATTAACAGCGAAGAAATTGATAAAATGGTAAGCGGAGTGGAACTTTCCGGCGGGAGTGCCAGAAGTAAAAAAAAGGCTGCGGAAATTGACTTGATTCAGAGCAATATGGATAAAATCTGTAAGGTTCTAAAAGATAAAAAAATTTCAGTTTATGCCATGTTCAAAGAAGCTGTACCTGATAGGATAGAAAACGGCATTATTTATTTCAGTATGGATGAAAAAAGAAAATGGCACAAGGATCATCTGAATAAAAGCAGTAATATTGATTTGATATCCGGTGTGATAAAAGAAGTTACCGGCGCAGATTTTAAGATTAAATTTGAAATTGGGGAGAAAATGAAAAACACTGCAGCTGAAGGCGTCCCAGAAGGCAAAACGGGTAAAACAGCGCTAAATCCAGGCGGCAGTAAAAATGTAGATGCAGGGAATAAGAAAAAAGAAGACGGCAGCGCCGGAAAAGATGTATTTAATTATTTTGAAAAAAAATTTGATATAAAGGAGTAGAAATTGAGCTTTGATTATGGAAATATGATGAAACAGGCAAAGATCATGCAGAAGAAATTGCTGGAAATCCAGCAGGAACTAAAAGAGCTGGAATTTGAGGCTTCTGCAGGAGGGGGTGCGGTAAAGGTAAAAGTGAATGGCAGCCAGGAGATTTTGGAGATAAAGATCAATAAAGATATGGTTGATGAGGGTGATATGGAAATGGTTGAGGATATGGTGATGGTTGCCGTAAATGATGCCTTGAAACAATCCAGGGATGAAGCCAAAAATAGGATGGCGGGCCTTACCGGGGGAATGAGTATACCCGGATTGTTCTAGAGCGGCAGGCAAGCGGCGGCAACTCAGGTCTATTTTTTTAATTATAACCTGGCTATGGATTATAAATGGCTTTATATATAAAAAGTGTAGAAAACTTAATAAGAGAATTCAGAAAACTTCCCGGGATAGGACCCAAGTCCGCTAAAAGGATTGTATTCTTTCTGCTCAAGCTCTCTCATGATGATATTGTCAAATTTTCCAAGAGCCTTGTTGAAATGAAAGAAAAAGTCAAAGTCTGCAAATCCTGTTTTGGCCTGACCGAGGAAGAAATCTGCAATATATGTAAGGATCAAACCAGAGACAGGAAAAAAATATGTATAGTGGAAGAAGTAAGCGATGTTATGATTATTGAAAAAACAGGTGAGTACAGGGGGCTGTATCATATTCTTGGAGGATTGCTGTCTCCCATAGAGAATATAGGGCCAGCGGAAATAAAAGTGCCCAGACTTCTGGAGCGTATAAAGACCGAGGGCATAGAAGAAGTGATAATTGCATTGAATCCCACTGTCGAAGGTGAAAGTACGGCCATGTATTTAAAGAAAGTAATAATTCCCTTAGGGGTAAAAATCACCAGGTTGGCAAGCGGACTCCCTGTAGGCGGTGATCTGGAGTATGCGGATGAGATAACCATAGGCAGGGCAATTTCTGACAGAAGGGAGCTTTAGCTGCTTTTAATTTTAAGCACGCTTTGGCGCACTCCGGTTTATTAAAAAAACAAATTAAATGTGCTATAATGCAGTGATTTTATGTTTGGATTCTTACCCAGACACTGGAATGCTTATTAAAAAAATACTTGTGAATTTATGTATAAAGGAGTCAGTAAATCATGAAAACCATGAAAACCATGGACGGGAATATGGCAGCGGCATATGTGGCTTACGCTTTTACAGAAGTTGCAGCTATTTATCCCATAACACCTTCTTCACCTATGGGAGAATATGTTGATGAGTGGGCTGCGCATGGCAAAAAAAATATGTTTGGACAGATAGTGAGTGTAAGCGAACTCCAATCCGAAGGGGGTGCATCAGGAGCAGTGCATGGTTCGCTGGCCTCAGGGGCCCTTACTTCGACTTTTACCGCATCTCAGGGACTTCTTCTGATGGTGCCCAATATGTATAAGATTTCAGGAGAACTTCTTCCGGGTGTGTTTCATGTAAGCGCCCGTACATTGGCGACACATGCCCTTTCAATATTTGGTGATCACTCGGATGTAATGGCAGTAAGACAGACAGGTTTTGGAATTCTGGCTTCCGGCTCAATACAGGAAATTATGGATATAGGAGGAGTGGCACATCTGGCTGCCATCAAATCCAGGGTACCTTTTCTGCATTTCTTTGATGGATTCAGAAGTTCTCATGAGATTCAAAAAATTGAAGTAATTGATTATAAAGATTTAAAAAAACTTATTGACGAAAAAGCCTTAAAGGAATTCAGGGGAAGGGCTTTGAGCCCGGAGCATCCGGTTACCAGGGGTACCGCACAGAATCCTGATATATTTTTCCAGGCAAGAGAATCATCAAACAGGTTCTACCAGAAGGTTCCGGAGATAGTAGCGGATTACATGAAGGAGATAAGCAAATTAACCGGAAGGGATTACAGACCCTTTAATTATATAGGAGCAAAGGATGCAGAGTATGTGATTGTGGCCATGGGTTCGGTCACGGAGACTATTGATGAGACTGTAGAATATTTAAATAAACTGGGAGAAAAAGTAGGGGCAGTAAAAGTTCATATGTACAGACCCTTTTCTACCGAACTGTTCCTCAAATCGATACCGGAAACTGTAAAAAAGATCGCCGTACTTGACAGGACAAAGGAACCGGGAGCTACCGGTGAGCCTCTTTATCTTGATATCAGGGATACGTTTTTTGAAGCGGAAAAAAGGCCCGTTATCGTGGGGGGAAGATACGGTCTAAGTTCGAAGGACACCACCCCGAATCAGATAAAAGCTGTGTATGATAATTTAAAACTTTCTGTCCCTCGAAACGGATTTACAATAGGCATAAATGACGATGTTACCCATACCTCTCTTGAAATAAAGGACGAAATTGAAACCGCACCCGAGGGAACTATACGCTGCAAGTTCTGGGGTCTGGGCTCGGACGGCACGGTGGGAGCAAATAAAAATGCCATTAAAATAATCGGTGACAATACCGATCTTTATGCCCAGGGCTACTTTGCCTATGATTCCAAGAAATCAGGCGGCATTACCATATCCCATCTGAGGTTTGGCAAAAATCCCATAAAATCAACCTATCTGATAAGCGATGCTGATTTTGTGGCCTGTCACAACCAAGCTTATATAGGCCAGTACGATTTGCTGAAGGGACTGAAGCAGGGGGGGACTTTTGTTCTTAACTGCCAGTGGGATCAGAAGGAACTGGATGAAAAGCTTCCGGCAGATATGAAAAAATACATATCCGGCCATAATATTGATTTTTATATTATAGATGCTACTGACATAGCGGCAAAAATCGGGCTGGGCAGCAGGATAAATATGATCATGCAGGCTGCTTTCTTTAAACTGGCAAAGGTTATACCCATAAATGATGCGGTAAAGTATATGAAAGAAGCCATAAAGAAGACCTATGGGAAAAAAGGTGAAAAGGTTGTCCAGATGAACTACAAAGCGGTTGATAAGGGCATTGAATCGATTAAAAAAATAAAGGTTCCTGGCGGGTGGAAGGACGCAGTTGATATTAAGAGCACGGTAGAGGCTCAGGAACCGGATTATATAAAAAATATTTTAAGGGTAATAAACAGGCAGGAAGGTGACAGCATACCGGTAAGCGCCTTCATAGGTGCAGAGGATGGAACATTCCCGCAGGGTACGGCAGCTTATGAGAAAAGGGGTGTGGCAATAAATGTCCCGGAATGGCAGAAGGATAATTGTATACAGTGTAATCAATGTTCGTATGTATGCCCCCATGCAGTAATAAGACCGGTACTGCTTACAGATAAGGAACTGAAGGGTTCCCCTGAAGGATTTGAGACCGTTAAAGCCAAGGGCAAGGGACTCGAGCAGTATGATTATAGAATACAGGTAAGTGTGCTGGATTGTACGGGATGCGGTAATTGTGCCAATGTATGCCCGGCAAAGGAGAAGGCACTGGTCATGAAACCGCTAAAATCACAGCAGACACAAATTGAGAATTGGAATTTTGCTTCAAAAGTTCCCGTGAAGGAAAATGTGATGTCCGTTGATACAGTAAAGGGCAGTCAATTTAAAAAACCGCTGTTCGAATTTTCCGGCGCATGCGGAGGATGCGGTGAAACTCCATATGCCAAACTGGTGACCCAATTGTTTGGCGACAGAATGCTGGTGGCCAATGCAACGGGATGCTCATCTATCTGGGGAGGTTCAGCTCCCTCGGCTCCTTATACCGTAAACGCCAAAGGAAAGGGACCGGCATGGGCCAATTCACTTTTTGAGGATAATGCAGAATACGGATACGGAATGGCTTTGGGAATAAAAAAGATGCGCAGTAAAATAGAGGAGTATATGGGGCAGTTATCCAAAATGAAGATTGATCCTGAAGCAAAGAAAGCTTTAAGTGAATGGGCTGCAGGGAAAGAAAATGAACAGGTAAGCAGGGAATCGTCTGCCAGGATATTAAAATTGCTAAAAAAAGGTTTCGGCAGCAAAGAAGCCGATAAACTTGCGGATAATATACTCAAGCTGAAGGATTATCTGATTAAAAAATCAGTATGGGTGTTTGGCGGTGACGGCTGGGCCTACGATATAGGTTACGGCGGACTGGACCATGTCCTTGCATCGGGCGAGGATATAAATGTGCTTGTATTTGATACTGAAGTATATTCCAATACCGGTGGCCAGGCTTCAAAGGCAACGCCGATCGGGGCAGTGGCAAAGTTTGCTGCTTCGGGTAAGAAGGTCAAGAAAAAGGACCTGGGAATGATGGCCGTTACCTACGGATATGTATATGTGGCCCAGATTGCAATGGGAGCCAGCCAGAGGCAGACGCTTAAAGCCCTGCTTGAAGCCGAGAGATATAACGGTCCTTCTCTGGTAATAGCTTATTCCCCTTGTATTAATCACGGTATTTATGCCGGAATGGGTTGTTCCCAGCTAAGAGAGAAGCAGGCGGTAGATGCGGGATACTGGCATCTGTACAGGTATAATCCTGAGATTGAAAAGGAAGGTAAAAATCCGTTTACTTTAGATTCAAAGGAACCAACCGAATCATTCAGAGAATTTCTGATGGGAGAGGTGAGGTATGCATCACTTACCAAAACTTTCCCTGAAATAGCCAAAGATCTGTTCGGAAAGGCCGAAAAGCAGGCCAGGGCCAAGTATGAGAAATATCGCCTGATGGCGGAAGCCAAATAAGGAAATTTATAAGTCCGGATAAAAATAAGGGATCGGTTGATTTTAATTTGAAAGATAGGAAAAATATAATTGTTTTAAAATTTGGCGGCACTTCCGTGGGGGATGAAAAAAGGATAAAGAAAGTCGCCGAAAAGATTGTAAAAGCAAGCCTTGAAGGAAAAAGCGTAGTGGTTGCGGTTTCGGCAATGGGCAATACCACCGATAAACTGATAGAACTTGCAAATAGAATTGCAGCTGCTCCCTCCGGAAGGGAGATGGATATGCTTATGTCCACAGGCGAGCAGGAATCAAGCGCACTGCTGGCAATGGCTGTTCAGGAAAAAGGCTGTGGTTGTATTTCTCTTACCGGTGAACAGGCTGGAATACTGACTGACGATGTTTATTCCGATGCCAAAATTTTAAATATTAAAACAGACAGAATACATAAGGAATTAAAAGAAGGCAGGATAGTAATTGTAGCGGGCTTCCAGGGTATAAATGCAGAAGGTGATATAACAACACTGGGTAGGGGAGGTTCCGATACAACGGCGGTCGCATTGGCTTCGGCTCTTAAGGCAGATTATTGTGAGATACATACGGATGTCGACGGAGTTTTTTCGGCGGATCCCAACATGGTGGAAAGAGCTGTCAAACTGGAAGCACTGTCGTATGAAGAAATGCTGGAACTTGCATCATCGGGAGCCGGAGTGATTCACCTGAGGGCTGTGGAGTTTGCAAGGAAACATGGCGTGGCAATACATATTAGATCAAGTTTTAATAATATTGAGGGGACATGGATTATGGATGATTATAAAAAAGACATAAGGATGGAGAAACCTCTGATTAAGGGAGTGACCTATGATATAGGTGAGGTAAAGATATCCATTTTTGGCCTGGAAGATAGGCCAGGTATCGCGGCAAATCTTTTTGGCAAATTTGCTGACAAGAATATAAATGTGGATTTGATTGTCCAGAATGTAAGTGAGAAGAATATTGCTGCTATTTCATTTACCATAAAAGATAAGGATTTGCCTCAGGCAAAACAAGTTTTGAATAAACTGGAAGATACGCGGGTAGAAATAACTGCCGATATCGCCAAAGTGTCCATTGTAGGCGCCGGAATGCAGACCCATCCCGGCGTGGCAGCAAAAATGTTTAAGGTTCTGGCAGAAAGCAAAATAAATATTGAGATGATAAGCACCTCTCCCATAAGGATTTCATGCGTTATTAAAAAAGACAAGATCAAGGAAGCCGTAAAGGCACTGCACAGGGGTTTTGATCTGTCTAAATGAGATTTAAAAACAGCATGGTTCAAACGTCTGTAAAATAATATCCGGAGACGGAGCATACTTGTATTTATGTTAATATTGCTTTAATATATCCTTCATTAATTTTACATCTTTAATATGTATTGATTTATTAATATTAAGGAAATATAAACTGAAAATGAACTTAAAACAATACAACGTGGCCATTGCGGGGGCAACCGGTGCGGTAGGGAAGGTATTTCTATCAATACTGGAAGAGAGAAAATTTCCGGTAAAAAATCTTATCCTCCTTGCGTCCCATCGGTCAGCAGGTAAAAAAATAATATTTAAGGGCCAGGAACTGGAGGTAAAGGAGCTGAAGAAAGATTCTTTTGCAAACGTGGATATAGCCCTGTTTTCGGCAGGTGCCTCAACTTCCGGGGAATTTGTAAAGTATGCAGTTGACAGCGGTGCGGTAGTGATAGACAACAGCAGTGCATTCAGAATGGAAGAGGATGTACCGCTTATCGTACCCGAAGTGAACAGGGATAAGATCTTCGACCATAAGGGTATTATTGCAAATCCTAACTGCTCAACCATAATACTGGTGGTGGCAATTAAGCCTGTTTACGACATATCACGCATAAGGAGAATAGTTGTTTCCACCTATCAGTCTGTTTCGGGTGCAGGTTCCAGGGCCATATCCGAGCTGGAGGATCAGGCCAGAGAAATATTATGCCGTGGTAATAAGGATGTAAAATGTGAAGTTTTTCCGGTGCAGATAGCATTTAATGCTGTTCCCCATGTGGATGTATTTCTTGATAACGGCTATACCAGAGAAGAAATGAAGATGGTTCATGAAACCCGTAAAATATTCGGTGACAATAGTATGAAGATTACCGCGACCTCGGTCAGGGTCCCGGTCTTTACTTCTCATTCCGAATCGGTAAATATCGAAACCGAAGAAAAGATAGAGCTGGATACGCTAAGAGACGCACTTTCCGGAGGGGAAGGTTTGATTTTAAAAGATGATTTTAAAAATGCCGTGTACCCCACCGCTCTTGATTCATCGGATAGGGACGACGTCTTTGTGGGAAGGTTAAGGGAAGATATATCGGTAGAAAACGGCATCAGCATGTGGGTGGTTGGTGATCAACTAAGAAAAGGGGCTGCCCTGAATACCGTACAGATTGCTGAAGAGCTGATCAGCCGTGAAGGGAAGTAACCGCAGCCACCTCTTTATAACACTACTTATCATATAAAATAAATATCTATGGCAGCAAAGAAAGCAACACCTGAATACACCCCGGCATCTTTTTTATATATTGATATTGATTCAGAGAATTATAAAGATGCCGCCAGCTTGCGGTATGATGTCTTTTATAAAGAGTTTAATCTGGACCCGGATATTATTAATGACAGTCAGGAAAGAAACAGCATTCATCTGGCCGCAGTTGCAGGCGGAAGAGTGGCAGGGTATGGAAGATTATCGATTGACGGCAATACCGCACAGATTTCCCAGATGGTCGTGCACCATAAAATGAGGGGAAAGGGGATCGGCAGCCGTATAATGACTTTACTTATAAGCAGATCAAAAGAGGAAAGATGCCGGAGTATTTTTTTAAGTGCCAGGATCGGTGCAGTGGCTTTTTATCAGAGGTTTGGCTTTAAATGCACAGGGGGCCAGTTTCCATCAAAGAAAACAGGGCTTGCCCATATCCGTATGGAAAGACAGTTAATGGTCCGTTAGGGAATGCATTTGGAATCAGGCTGGATTTTAAGGCTGCCGAAGAAAATCCTTCGCGGTATCTCTTTACTTTTTTTTCTTCATCATATTGATTTTCTCAAGCCTTTCTGCCAGCTCTTTTTCAAAGCCTCTATTTGCGGGGCTGTAATATTTCTTTGATATGAGTTTATCCGGAAGGTGAGCCTGGTCCACTACCGCATTTTTATAATTATGGGCGTATTTATAACCTTTACCGTATCCAAGCTCTTTCATGAGTGTGGTAGGAGCGTTTCTTATATGGTAGGGAACCGGAAGAGACCCATACATTTCCACATCTGATTTTACTTTTAAATAAGAGGAGTACAGAGAATTGCTTTTGGGTGCCAGGGCGAGGTAAATTGCCGCTTCGACTACGGCCAGGTATCCTTCCGGAGGTCCTATAAATTCAAAGCTCTGTTTGGCTGAGATTGTGACCTGGAGGGCATGGGGATCCGCGAGCCCCACATCTTCGGAGGCAAATCTTACCATCCTCCTTATGATATATAATGGGTCCTCACCGCCTTCAAGCATTCGAACGGTCCAGTATATTGCTGCGTCAGGATCGCTGTCCCTCATACTTTTATGGAGCGCTGATATCAGGTTGTAGTGCTCCTCGCCGCCCTTATCATAAAGCAATGCTTTTTTCTGGATTATATTTTCAATTAAGGGGGTAGTGATTTTTAACGTTTTTTGGCTGTTTTTTTCCGAATAAGTGTTTGCCGCAAGTTCAAGTATGTTGTAGGCTATTCTGGAATCCCCATCGGAGAATCCGGCAATAAAATCAATGGTACTCTCACTAATTTCTATATTATATTTTCCAAGTCCTCTGTCTTTATCATCAAGGGCCCTTTTTAGCAAGGTTTTTATGTCATCGGTTGAGAGCCCGTACAGCACAAAAGTCTTGGTCCTTGATAGAAGTGCGGAGTTTATTTCAAAAGACGGATTTTCCGTGGTGGCCCCCATCAGGGTTATGGTGCCGTTTTCCACGAAAGGCAGGAATGCATCCTGCTGGGCTTTGTTGAAGCGGTGGATTTCATCTATGAATAATATGGTCCTTATATTATGCTCTTTTTTATTGTAACCGGCTATTTTCATGATTTCCTTTATCTGCTTCACGCCTGAGGTTACTGCCGAAAAAGAAATAAACCTGCTTTGTGTCTTGTGGGCAATGATTTTGGCCAGGGTGGTTTTTCCTGAGCCGGGCGGACCCCAGAATATTATGGAACAAAGCCTGTCGTTTTCAATAATATCCCTTAAGATTTTACCCTTTCCTACCAGATGTTTCTGCCCCACGAATTTATCCAGGGTCAGCGGCCTCATCCTGTCGGCAAGCGGTGACGCAGAGACATCTTTGAATTTACCGGTTTTGGTTTGATCGAATAAAGTCATAATATATTTGTCTTAATTTAACCTTCTATTATTTTTATCAGCAGATTTCTATTTCTGGGACCGTCAAATTCACAGAAATATATACCCTGCCAGGATCCCAGCACTAATCTGCCCTTATCAATAATTAAATACAGAGAGCATCCCACCACTGTGGATTTTATGTGGGAGTCAGAATTGCCTTCAAGGTGGGAGTAATTATCATCAGCAATTATTAATTCACTGAGTTTGGAATCAATATCAAGCGGGACCGCAAAATCGGTATTTTCATTTATGGTAATTCCGGCCGTAGTATGGGGAACAAATAAACAGCATAAGCCGTTTTCTATTTTTTGTCCCGAAATATAGCTGGAAATTTTTTTTGTAATATCTACCATTTCTATCCTGGTCGAAGTCTTGACTGTTATGGATTTAAGCATCACTGCCCTTTCTGGCTGTCTTAATTTAACTTATAAATTCAATTATAACTTTGCAATTACAAAGATTATAGTTAAAAAGAAAATTTTTATAAAGATGCAGCTTCCATGTGTTAATAACAATTGACATATATTTGATAATTCTATTAAATGATATGGGAAATACAGAAAAGGGACACGGAAAAGGGTCGAATTTTTTAATATTAACTAAAAAAAATGATAAAGGAAAAAAAATATGATGCGGTTGGCATAGGGAATGCCATTGTTGATATCCTTGCCAATGTAGAAGAAGATTTTCTTATAAAACAAAACCTGAAAAAAGGGATCATGAAGCTTATTGATGAATCTGAAGCCAAAAGACTTCATGACTCTGTCAATGTGGTAAAGAGGGTTTCGGGAGGGTCCGCTGCAAATACTATTGTGGGACTATCATTTCTGGGTGATACGGTAGCTTTTATAGGTAAAATTCGAAACGATAGCCTGGGTAAATCTTTTGAGCAGGAACTTAAAGTACTGGGAATTAATTACTGTACCCTGAAAGCTGAAAAAGGCGAGTCAACAGCAAGCTGCCTGGTACTGACCACGCCGGATGCGCAGAGGACCATGAACACCTGCCTGGGAGTTTCAGGATCGCTGTGTGCCGGAGATATTGACGAGACCATTATTTCAGAATCTAAAATTATCTATCTCGAGGGTTATCTCTGGGATAAAGAGGAAGCCAGAGAAGCATTTATTAAAGCGGTAAAGGTTGCGCGAAAAACAGGCGGAAAAGTGGCCCTTAGCCTTTCCGACCCCTACTGCGTTGACCGCCATCGTCGGGAATTTCTGGACCTGATTGAAAATTTTACCGATATTATTTTTGCCAACAAGGATGAAATAAAATCATTGTTTGAGGTAAATACATTAAACGAAGCGATTTCAAGATGCAGCAGGACAAAAAATATCTGTGCGGTTACAAGGTCGGAGAAGGGGTCGGTTATAATATGCGGGGATGAGATACATATGATACCGGCAGAAAAGAATATCAAAGCGGTTGACACAAACGGTGCCGGGGATCTTTATGCCGCAGGATTTATACATGGATTGATAAAAGGGATGGATCTTGCATCATGCGGAAGGATCGGGAGCATAACTGCGGCCGAGGCGGTAAGCCACCTGGGGGCCCGCCCCGAAGTATCTTTGATCAAACTGGTAAAGGAAAAAGGTTTTTGATCAGCTGCCGTATTCATTTAAAAAAGTAAATTTAAGACCATAGGAAAGGAAAGATATGATTGGTAACCTGAAAGCTGATGTCGGTGTATTCGGAGGGTCGGGATTTTATTCATTTATAGAAAAACTTCAGGAATCCAGGATAGATACTCCTTACGGCGATCCTTCTGATAAAATAGTGATCGGCGAGGTATCGGGAAAGAGAGTTGCCTTTATGCCCAGACATGGAAAGGGCCATACCCTGCCGCCGCATAAGATTAATTACAGGGCAAATATTTATGCCATGAAAAAATTAGGAGTCAAGCATATTTTTGGCCCCTGTGCGTCAGGGAGCCTGCAGCCGCATGTAAAACCGGGGCAATTTGTGATTTGTGATCAGTTTGTGGACAGAACAAAGGGAAGGATCGATACTTTTTATGACGGCCCGAAGACCGTTCATATGGATATGGCCGAGCCTTATTGCCCCGTCTTGAGAAAAATTGTAATTGAAAGCGCCGGAGAGCTTGGCATAGACTGTCACCCAACAGGAACTGTAGTGGTCATACAGGGACCCAGGTTCAGTACAAAAGCGGAGAGCAAGTGGTTTGCAAACCAGGGCTGGGAGGTTATAAATATGACACAGTATCCAGAAATGTATCTGGCCAGGGAACAGGAGATATGTTATGTGAATATTTCCCTGATTACCGATTATGATGCGGGCCTGGAAGGGCACCCTGAGATAGAACCGGTGACCCTAGAAGAAGTGGTAAGAGTGTTTAAACAGAACAATGAAAAGGTGAGGAATCTTCTTTTTAAAGCGATTTCAAAAATACCGGACAGGAGGGACTGTATTTGTTCCGGTGCACTTAAAAATGCAGCGGTTAACTAGATAAAAACTTTAAAGCGGCAGGTGAAGGTTGTCCGGTCAACTGTAAAAGGAGAAAACAGCAGTCTTTTTATTTTTAACTATAAAAAATGATAATTAAAAAACCGGGGAGGATCTATGAAACTGATTGGCGATGTGGAAATCGCAAATTTAGAAAAACTTAGGAGCGGGAAAGTCAGGGAAATGTTTTCTTTTGACAGCAGGCTTTTAATAGTGACAACTGACAGGATTTCCGCCTTTGACTTCATTTTACCGACACTTATCCCCCTGAAAGGCATAATTTTGAACAGGATATCGGTTTTCTGGTTTAATTACCTAAAGGGTATAATCAGCAATCATCTGGTCGAAAGTGACATAAAAAAATTTCCTAAGTTTTTAAAGAAATATAAAGAAATCCTTCAAGGCAGGTCGGTTATAGCGAAAAGGGTAAAGATCTATCCAATTGAATGTGTTGTAAGGGGGTATATAACCGGTTCGGGCTGGGAGGAATACAGGAAAACAGGCATGATAGGAGATTTAAAATTACCGCCCGGGCTTTCAAAATGCGACAGGCTGCCTGAAGTCATATTTACTCCCACAACCAAGGAAGTATCGGGTCATGATGTGGCAATTACCATTAATAAAGCCAAAAAAATATTTGGTGACGAGATAATACGGTTTCTGAAGGATAAAAGCATAAAGCTTTATCTTGAGGCTTCCGAGTATGCTATGAGACAGGGGATAATAATTGCAGATACCAAGTTTGAGTTTGGTGTAACTGATGACGAGATTATACTGGCTGATGAAGTTCTGACCCCGGATTCATCCCGATTCTGGCCGCTGGATGATTATGCGGCAGGAAGGGATCAGAAAAGTTTTGATAAACAGTATGTCAGAGATTACCTTCTGAGCACGGACTGGGACAGGAAATCGGCTCCTCCACAGCTTCCTTCCGATGTGGTTGAGAAAACATCCGAAAGATATATTGCTGCCTACGAGAAACTAGTGGGAGAAAAATTTAAAATCTAGACCTTATCACAGAAATTCTATAATTGCAGGAATCAAATTTTATTAGATTATGCTCCGGTATAAAACTCCCGCCGGGTTCTAATCGGTACAGGAATCAAAATAAACCCTGCCTTCCAGCATGGGTATGCCCTTTTCCGAGAACCAGAAATGCCCTATAAGCACCGGATCAATCTGCAGTACATAGGTGCCCGGGTTGGTTATACTGTTTACCAGCACCTCCACAACGTCGCTCTCACCGGGTTTTAAATTGTTGGGAAGCTCTGTCTTTATATTTTCATATTCGGTATATTCTACATCCTGGCCGTAATAATGATAGCTGATCCTGACCCTGTCTTCTCCGCTTCTTTTCCAGGTGAAATCGGATGTATTTGTAATTTCAATTTTTATATAATTATCGCTGTCAGTACACAGGTAAAACGGTATGTAACCCTTTATTTCGGCCCCTATTTGGGCGTTTTCATAATCTACTACCTCGATTATTTCTTCCTCCGTCCCTTCTATCCCTTCTCCTGAAATATCTTTTACCTCCTGCAGCGGCGTGATATCTATTTTATCGGTCTGGTCAGGAAGACAGGAAACAAGAGTTAGAAATAAAAGCACCGATATTATACTTACAGCTGTAAAAATTTTAGTCGGAATTCTAGATTTCATTTTATTTTTACCCCGTTTTTAAATTTTTGCTATTAATTTTTAGATAATTTATTATAGAGTAATTCTTTTATTTTTTGAATAAAAGAAACAAAATATATATAATATTAATTAATTATTTTATATTAAATCCGAAAGGGCGATATGACACCATTAGAAATAGTAGGCCTGGTGGCAATAATTTTAATTTCAGCCTTTGCCATAGTGGCAATAATTATTGCCGTGCCTCTGTTCAAGCTGATAAATAAAGTTAAATTTATGGCCGGCAAGCTGAATGAAAGCCTGATTCCCATTGTAGAGAAATTAAATGATACCGTAGACAGCCTTAACCTGGAGGTCAGTTCAATTGCGGATCTCACGCAGAGCATAAGTTCGATAATAGAGCAGCTTGAGAAAGTTATCAGGCTTGCCCGAATTCTTATAACCAGCCCTTTGATCAAAATAATAAGTGCTTCGGCCGGTCTGATAAGCGGTCTTTCGAAGACTGCTTCTGAAAATAAAAAGAAGGAGGATCAAGAATGAACGCAGAAAAAAACGATAGCGGTGAAAGAAGTCATTTTTCAGATATGATGATAACCTTGCTGGTAGGTTTGTCCGTTGGTTTTGCGGCAGGAATTTTACTGGCTCCTAGATCAGGAAAAGAAACCAGAAAAGAAATAATAGAAAAAGGAGAGGAACTGGTTGAGAAGAGCAGAGAAGGTTTTGAGATGGCTATGGGAAAAACCAAGCAGTACACAGAAAAGGGTAAAAGCAAGCTGGCCGAGCTAAAAAGCAGAAGCGAAGAATTAATTGACAGAGGTAAGGAAAAAATATCAGACATCTCAAAGATTATTGGTTCCGGATCAGATAAAGCCGGCAAGAAAATAAAGAAAGTGATGAAAAAAGGAGAAAATACCGCTAAAAAAGTTGAAGAGGAGCTATCCTAGATAGGAAACTAAAGCATATTGATAGAGAATAAAATTGCCAAAAAGGTTTTAAACACCTTGCTGAGAAACGGTTCGGACTTTTCAGAAATTTTTATTCAAAAAAGTATTTCAAGCAGTCTCAGATTGGAAGACAGTAAAATCGAGAATTCCAGCAGCGGTTATGAGCTGGGCTGCGGGCTGAGACTGTGGATCGGCGACAGTACTTTTTATGCCTATGTAGATTCGCTTGAAGAAGAAAAACTGCTGAATGCGGCAAAAGTCTTGAGTTCTGCGGTGGAAGGCAGCAGCTGCCTTAAAGTTTTAGATCTTACCCGGACCGGAAGCTCCTACCATACGGAAGTGGAAAAATCCCCTGCCCAGGTTA
>Ga0307425_1000348_pt1 | contig 29137 bp, 28 predicted proteins | sample SalMarWE160330MG_FD_202152 | JGI IMG/M metagenome (GOLD analysis project Ga0307425, IMG submission 202152) | Salt marsh sediment microbial communities from the Plum Island Ecosystem LTER, Massachusetts, United States - WE1603-30 | ecosystem: Environmental > Aquatic > Marine > Intertidal zone >...
TCTCTGGGGTACTTGAAGACGATGATGTCATGCCTCTCAATGTCTTTTCGGGGAAGGATGATTTTTTCCCATGCGTAAAGTGGCTTGGCATACGCCATTTTATTGACTAAAAGAAAATCACCGACAAGGAGAGTGGGTTCCATGGAACCTGTGGGAATCTGAAAAGCCTGGACAACAAAGGTCATGACAAAAAAGACAAAGATCGCTGTTTCTGCGATCAGTTCGAAATACTCTCGAAAAACGCTATTTTCTCTTGGCCTCTTTTCTTTTTTTTCTTTTTTCATATCAAATCCAGAATGAAACACTCAATATAACCAAAAACACAAAATTCATCAATATGGTTGCTTTGACTGCAGGGAGAAATTCGCCCCAGCTTTGCAGTTTCTGTTTACCGGCTCTGAAGGCCATAAAGGGAAACGGCAGCGAGATCACAACCAGCGAGGACCAGAGAGGCCATCCTCCAAAAAGGATTCCGAGCACAACGATCAGATAACAACAGAGAGCAAGGAATAGATAAATTCTCAAACTTTTTGCAAACCCAAACAGGATGACCCACGTTTTCCTTCCAACGGATCGGTCAGAATCCCGGTCCGCAAACTCATTGATCAACAGAACGAGCGTTGTCATAATCCCTGATGGGATAGAAACAATAAAGGGCCAGTATGACTGAAAACTTCCTGCCTGCACGTAATAGGATCCCAGGACAATCAATGGTCCCCACGCCATAAAGATGGCGATCTCTCCCAAACCTACATTTACTAACCGGAGTGGAAATCCATTGTAGCTGTAAATAAAAAAAAGTGCCAGAACCCCGATGATCAATACCACATTTCCTTCAGAGACAAAATTGAGATAGAGCCCGATGATGGACCCGGCAGAAGCAAATATCAAAGATACGGCTAGGGCTTCCGCTGGAGCGACAAAACCTTCCAGGATCATCCGGCTTCCTCCAGAAAAAGGGACAGTGCCGCTTGTGTTGGCAGCATCATTTCCGCTTTTAAAATCAAAGTAGTCATTGGCCACATTGGTGGCGATGTGAAAAAAACAGGCCCCTAAAAGAGTGAGAGCAAAATGACCCAGATGGACCCGTCCTGTCGACCAACCGGCAAATGCCGTCCCCAGAAGGACCGCACCCACAGTCACAGTCAGAAAGGGCAACCGCAAAAGCATCAGAATGGCTTTGCTCTTTTTCAAACCTCTCACCTTACAATTTTTTATACCTTATTATATAGAAAGACTTATTATAAGGTTTTTCTGTGAATAATCAACCCATCTCTTAGTCGATAAAATTAAAGAGAGTCAGAGGTCTGATTGTTTCGCAAACAATCTGCATGATAGGCCATCGTCATCACTTGATGTAGGATCATCTCCCCGAGCTGACCAGGAATTTTAACGGTCCGATCGGGGATCGATTCCAAAAAGCATTTCCAAATCCATGATGAATGCTATCCGAGTGTCCCAATTGGTGATTGCGAAAACACGGTTTTCTCCACCACACAATTGGGACACTCAATAATGCCACTTGGGTTCATACGATCACGGATTTGGAAACACTTACTCGGACTCACCATCTGTTTACTGATCATAGTGCCTTCTGTTAAGATAAAGGTAAAAGAAAGATGAATTTCACGATATTCGGTTATCCAAAAACAGGAAAGACCACTCTGTTCAATCTGTTGACCGGCGCGAAGATCGCAGTCCAGGCCTACGATACAGGAAAAAGGGAGCCTAACCTGAGAACCTGCGCTGTCCCCGACCCAAGGTTAGACAAGATTTGGACCCTTTATCCTGATAAGGAGAAAAAGCCGGCAACGATAGATTACATCGACCTGGCAGGAATTTCTTATGGCGAAGTGAAAAACGAATCCTATTTGAACTATCTGAGAAAAGCAGACGGACTGGCCCACGTCGTCCGCGCATTTATCGACGAGAACATTCCTCACTCCAGAGGCAAGATCGATGCTGCGGAAGATATCCAAGCTATGGAAGAAGAGGTGGTGTTGGCCGACCTCGTTTCGGTCGAATCCCGGATGGAAAAACTCAAAAAAGAATTGAAAGGGATGAAAAATCCTGACGGGGAAAAGGAGATGGCATTGCTTGCTTCTCTCCAAGCGGACCTTGAAGATGGAAAAGGCATCCGCGAACTCAATTTCTCCCCCGCAGAGGCGAAGCTCATCCGAAGTTTTGCTTTTTTGAGCCAAAAACCTCTTTTCCACATGCTCAACGTAGACGAGAGAAATATCAACCTGATCGAAACTCCGGAAAAGATCTTTTCTTCAGGCAAAAAAGGAACAGCCATCCTCGCATTTTGTGGAAGGATCGAAATGGAGATTCTTGAGCTCGACGAGGAAGAAAAAGTATTATTCCTGGAAGAATACGGATTTAAAGAACTCAGTGCTCCCAAATTTTTAAAATCCTCCTATGACCTGCTGGATGTTATCACTTTTTTTTCCATCGGAAAGGAAGAGGTCAAGGCTTGGACCATTCCCAGGGGCACATCAGCTGTGAATGCTGCCGGCATTATCCATTCGGATATCGAGAGAGGGTTTATCCGGGCGGAGGTCATCGGTTGGGAGGAGCTCTGCAAACACGGCTCTTTCCAGAATGCCAAAGAAAATGCCGCCATCCGTCTCGAAGGCAAAGACTATGCCGTGCAAGACGGAGATGTCATTTACTTTCGTTTTACGAGATAAAAACGAGACAACCGATCGAGTGACAATTGAAAAAAGCATTTGAGATCAATACCAAAGACAGCCGTTCATCCGCAAGGACCGGCGTTATCAACACAACCCATGGACAAATACGAACGCCCGCCTTTGCACCAGTCGCCAGCCAGGGAACCGTAAAGGCTCTGCCGCACAATTTGGTTAAAGACTTGGGCGCCGACCTTATCCTCGTCAATGCCTATCATCTCTATCTCCGTCCAGGCCTTGAGACGATCAGTGAACTGGGTGGGGTTCATTCCTTTATCTCCTGGGACAAACCCATCCTCTCAGACAGTGGGGGATTCCAGATCTACAGTCTGTCTCCACTGGTCAAGGTCAAGAGGTCGGGGGTCCAATTTGCATCCCATCTCGATGGGACAAAAATCTTTCTGACGCCTGAGGATGTGGTGGATATCCAGTATTATCTGGGCACGGACATCATGATGGCTCTGGATTATTTCGTTCCCTATCCTTCATCCAAGGAGGACATGCGGGATTCTGTCGAACTCACTACCCAATGGGCCCAGCGCTCCAAAAAGCAGTATCTCACCCGCAACTCTCACCAACTGCTCTGGGGCATCACGCAGGGAAGTGTGGACTGGGAGCTAAGGATGAAAAGCACAGAAGAATTGATGGCCGTTGACTTCGATGGTTATGCTTTGGGTGGTCTCGGGATCGGTGAGCCCAAATCCCAGTTCATGGAAGTGTTGGAAAAGTCCGATATTCTGCTTCCCAAGGAAAAACCCCGCTACCTCATGGGCATCGGATACATCAAGGATATACTGGACGCTGTGGAGAGGGGAATTGACTTTTTTGACTGCGTGCTACCCACACGGAATGCAAGAAACGGAACGATCTTCACCAGCCAGGGAAAGATCGTTATCAAAAACAAGAAATATGAAACGGATGAACGCCCCCTCGACGCAAATTGTTCCTGCTACACCTGCAGGAATTTTTCCAGAGCCTACCTGCGCCATCTCTATGAGAGAAACGAGATCACCTCAGCCATATTGAACACTATCCACAACCTGTATTTTTATCTTGACATCTTCGAAAAAATTAGGCAAGCTATTCAAAATAATTTGTTCTGTAATTTTAAAAAAAAGTTGATAGCTATCAACGAAGAGGACGACACAGTATGATCTTTGCAACACTTATGACATTCAGTGAGCAAGCCCAGCCCAGAGCAGGTCAAGGGAGTTTTATCACAGCGCTTGTTCCTTTTATCCTGGTGTTTGTGATCTTCTATCTGCTCATCATTATGCCTTCCCGCAAAAAGCAGAAGAAACACCAGGAAATGGTGGAACAGCTCAAACCTGGAGAAAAAATCGTTACGAGCGGGGGCATCTACGGAACTGTGATGGGTGTGCAGGAAGATAGAATAGAATTGAAGATCTCTGCCAATGTCAAAATCGACATCACCAAGAACGCTGTAGCTGCTATTCTGGGAAAGAAAAAAGAAGAAAAATAAGGAATATTTCTTAGTTCTTTGGCAAGGGTGACGCTCGGATAGTAATAAGATCACTCACAACCCCTTGACAAAAATCCCAAGAACAAAGGAATAGGAAATAAATAGACAACGATGAAAAAGAACCTACGGTGGAGAATATTGCTCGTTCTTGCCGTCGTGGCTCTGTCCGTCTATCTTGCCTACCCTCCGAGTAAAATTCCTCTTGGCCTTGACTTATCAGGGGGAATGCACCTTGTTCTTCAGGTCGTGACCGATGATGCGCTCAATGCGGAAACGGACAATGAGATCCTCCGGCTGCAAGAACAGTTGAAGAAAGAAAACATCTCCTATGAGAGGATCTCCAAAAGTCAAGAAAGGATGGGACGATTCACTATCCAGAATTTTGATACAGAGCGAGAAGGTGCACTCCGAGACCTGCTGGATGAATTTTACAAAGAATGGGATTACTCCGTGGCCGGGAATGAGATCACCCTCGATATAAAACCGAATGTTGCCTTCTATCTGCGCGACCAAGCGGTCAAGCAATCCGAAGAGACACTCTGGAACCGAGTGGATGAACTCGGCCTCACGGAGCCCACCATCCAGAGGCAGGGCGGGCCAGGAGGAAACCGCATCATCGTGGAGCTTCCGGGTATTGATAACCCAGAAAGGGTGAAAAACATCCTGAAGACAACTGCACTGCTTGAATGGAAAATGGTGACGGGTGGTCCCGCTCCTACAGAGGAAGCACTCCTCGAGCCATACGGGGGTGTCGTTCCCGAAGACATGCAGGTCGTCAAAGGCGATCCGAAAAGGACACAAGGGGGATACTACCTTCTCAGTCGAGTGGCCAGTGTCACAGGTAGAGATATCCGGATGGCACGCCGCTCGATCGACCAGTGGAACAGTCCTGCTGTATCCTTCACTCTCGACCCGGATGGGTCTCGAAGATTCGCGAAGACGACAACAGACCACCTGGGTGAGAATCTAGCCATTGTGCTTGATGGCCGCGTGCAATCTGCGCCCGTTATCGAGGACCGGATCACAACAGGCAGCGGAATCATCCGCGGTGGCTACACGATCGAAGAGGCTGAAGACCTGGCCCTGGTCTTGCGGGCAGGGGCCATGCCTGCGGATATCAATTACCTGGAAGAACGGACGATCGGCCCGTCCCTTGGAGCCGACTCCATCCGTAAGGGTCTGTTTTCCATCATTATGGCACTCATCCTCATTCTTGTTTTTATGGTTTTCTATTACCGTATGGCCGGAGTGAACGCCGTCATTGCCCTTGTGTTCAATGTGCTCATCCTGATGGGAGCACTGGCTTATTTCCATGCTAGCCTCACGCTGCCGGGAATTGCCGGAATCATTTTGACAATCGGTATGGCAGTGGATGCCAACGTGCTCATCTTCGAACGGATCAGGGAAGAGCTCGCCCAAGGTAAGAGTGTCCTCAGTTCGATCGCAGCAGGATTTTCCCGGGCCTTCCGGACAATTTTGGATGCCAACGTGACGACCATCATTGCCGCAATCTTCCTCTTCCAATTCGGAACAGGCCCCATCCGGGGGTTTGCCGTCACCCTCATCATCGGTATCACAGCAAGCATGTTTACAGCCGTTTTTGTTTCGAGGTTGATTTTTGACGTATCATATTCAAAGCGAAAAAAAAGAGACAAGCTGAGTATATAAGGATGCAGCTATTCAAGAATCCCAACATCAAGTTTATGAAGTACAAGTACATCGCACTGGGCCTCTCTGCCATTGTGATTATCGCCGGTATCCTCAACATCAATTTCGGGAAGGGTTTGAATCCAGGAATCGACTTTGCGGGGGGGACTCTCGTCCGCATCAAGTTCATTGAGCCTATACCCGTTTCCGACATCAGACAAGCGCTGGCCACAGCTGACCTGGGAGCCAGCAAGATCCAATCCGTGGGTCACACACAAACAGAGTACATGATCCGTACCATGCAGGCCAAGGGAATCGAAGCGAAGAATCAAGACATAGAAGCCCATGAGATCATGGGAAACAGAGTGGTCGAGGTCCTGCGTACGGAAAAGAGCAAAGAAGCCCTTGCCAGCGGGAAAATAGACTTAAACAGCGCGGATGAAGAAGCCCTTGCTCTTCTCATTGCGCAGGATTTTCCTGAGGAAGCGGAAGAGGCCGCGCGAAAAATTATTGCCTTCCGGGTAGAGAGCGGTGTCATCGCCAGCTTTGATCAGATCGGACAGAAAATCGGAGTCCGAAACGATATCGTGAATAAACTTAAAGAAAAAGCTTTTATCAGCCGCCTGGCCGTGCTCAGCAGGGAATCCGTGGGCCCTCAGGTCGGTTTTGACCTCAGACGGAAAGCCACCCAAGCGACAGTCTGGGCTCTCCTGGGGATGCTCATCTACATCGGGATCCGGTTCAAACTCGCCTACGGAGTTTCGGCAATTCTGACCCTCGCTCATGACGTCCTCGTCACAATAGGAATCTTTTCCTTCACAAACAGAGAAGTGAACCTACCTGTCATCGCTGCCATCTTGACGATTGTGGGATATTCGCTGAATGACACGATTGTCATTTTCGACAGAGTGAGGGACAATCTGAAAATTCTCCGCAAATCCGAATTTCAGGACATGCTTAACTCCAGCCTCAATCAGACATTGAGCCGGACAATTATCACTTCGGGCACAACGTTAATCACCGTGCTTGCCCTGTTCCTTTTCGGGGGTGAGGTCATCAACGATTTTGCATTCACGATGATGATCGGTGTCGTTGTTGGAACCTATTCCTCGATCTATCAATCCTGTTCAATTCTTTACTTTTGGAAAAAGATTTTCAAACCAAAAAAAGGCATGGGAAAATGATTTTTTTAGCTTGTCAAAAGGTTCATTTTGCTTTATACTTTGACTTTATCCAAGGAAACAATTTTAACAAGAGGTAAACAAATGGCTGAAAACACTAAGCCGAAAGGAAAAGAAAAAGCTCGGGAAATGTTTACAGACTCTTTCTTCACTTCTGATAAAGGATACGGCAGAAAAACCATCGCATTCCTTATCTCTTTTCTTTTCTTCGTGACTGTCGGTGCAGCTATGATCATAATTCCTCTTCTGAATGCCTCTGATGTCCCGCAAGTGGAAGTCTACAGCGCATTCCTCGCACCTCCGCCACCTCCTCCGCCACCTCCTCCTCCGCCAGCCAAACGCCAAAGCTCTTCCCGCACCAGAACCCGCATCAAACCCGTCCAGGCTCAAACCACCTTCAAACCCGGCCAACTCGTCGCTCCCGTCGAAATCCCCGATGAAATCGCCGAAGAAGAACTCTCCGATATCGGTATCGAAGGCGGCGTCGAAGGCGGCGTCGAAGGCGGTGTCGTCGGCGGTGTCCTCGGTGGCGTCGTCGGTGGCGTCCTCGGCGGTGTCGTCGGCGAAGTCGAAGCTCCCGTCCGCGCTGTCGGCGAGATCAAACCCCCAAGACTTGTCAAACGGGTAGACCCTCTCTATCCTGAAATCGCCAGACAAGCCCGAGTCGAGGGCGTTGTTATCGTTGAAGCCACCACCGACATCTACGGCCGTGTCCAGAGGGTCAAAGTCCTCAGGTCCATCCCTCTTCTTGACCAAGCTGCCATCGACGCTGTCCGCCAGTGGGTCTATGAACCCATGGTCATCAACGGCCGCCCCAGAGGTGTCATCTTTACCGTTACCGTCAGATTTCAATTAAAGTAATATAGTAAAGCTACAAATGGCTTTCGATCTTTAAAAGGAGGTACTTAAAATGCAATTTGGTCTGATTGAAATGTGGCAGGCCATGGGTTATGTCGCCAAAGCTGTTGCTATTACACTCATCTTCCTATCTGTGATTGCTATCTATCTCTTCGTTGAAAGGCAGATTGTGTTTGCAAGGACAAAGACAAAATCGAAAAAAGTCGCCCCTAAACTCGCCGATTTGCTAAAATCCGGGAACATCCAGGAAGCCCTAACTCTTTCTAGCAAGAAAGAAAACAAGGGAAGCCATTTAGCCCGAGTGACTGCAGCAGGTGTCAGAGAATTCATGGAGGGTAAAGAAGCTGGGATGGATTTCGAACAACAGGTTGCTTCTGCGCAAAGAGGCATGGACAGAGCCGCGACCATTTTCATCCAAGAGATGAAGAAAGGACTGAACACAATAGCAACCATTGCAACATCTTCTCCGTTCATCGGGCTGTTTGGAACGATTTTCGGAATCATCAATGCGTTCCGTGGCATGGCTTTGACTGGTTCAGGTGGGATCGGCGCTGTGGCGGCCGGTATCGCGGAAGCCCTGATCACCACAGCCTTTGGAATCGGCGTTGCGGTTATCGCTCTTTGGTGCTACAACTTTTTGAACACACGGATCGAGATCATCGGCGCTGAAATGTCCAACACCTCTTCTGAAGTCCTCGACTTCTTCGTCAGAAGAGAAGCCCAAAAAACCTAAGAAATAAAAATCCATCGAAATAAACACTAAAGGGGATACAAATGGGAGTTTCAATTCCTGGTGAAAAAGGGCACGCTATTTCTTCTATACCTAATGTTGTTCCGTTGTGTGACGTTCTTCTCGTCCTTCTCATCATCTTCATGGTCGTGACACCACTGGTTCAAAAAGGAGTTGATGTCCGCCTTCCTTCAGCCCTCAACACCATAGACATGCCTGAAAACCCTGAAGTTGTGTTGTACATCAGGAAAGATGGGGCCCTGTACGTCAACGAAGAGCAGGTCCAGATGGACAATCTCGCCGCTGTGTTGGAAGAGGCCTTTTTGGCTGCAAGTGACAAAAAACTCTACCTGAGAGCAGATCAAGAATTAGAGTATGGCAACGTCGTGGATATCATCGAGATCATGAAAGACGCAGGTGTGGAGATCGTAGGCATCGTCACAGAAAAGAAAACAGAAAAAATCAGTTAGGGAAAAGTTCTCTACTCGTCCAGGTCTGTCTATACCGCTATAATTTATCGACACTCACCAAAGGGCAAGGAAAGATAAGTTGCAACTTCTTCCTTACCCTTTGGTTCTTTTTTAAGGACTTCTTTCCAGACTTCTCCACTCTCCATACAAAAATAAACAGGTATGTCTGTGCGTGTTTTCTGTATAAACTCGATGAGCGTTTTGTAAAGCTGGATCCTCAAAGGCTTAAAATAGCGGAATTTGCCGTCCCTCCCGCGGATAAGCTCTTCATACAGGATCCGGCTTTGGGGGAACCTTTCCCTGATCACATCTTTGAGAGACGACGGAAATCGCAGGCTGCCCAAGCTGATCCAAGCGATTCTGTGAGTGTCGATTGTCAGGAGCATGTGGTCCACAACCTCTGCGTAGCCCTCTTCCCATCCGGGATAACGAATGATGGGATCAAAGTGAAAAGCGACCTTATATCCTCGTTTCACGGCTTGATGAGCCGCTTCCAATCTGTCCGCAACAGATGGCGCTCCTTTTTCCTCTTCCCGAGCAACTTTTTCGGAGTTAAGGGACCAGGCAAAAACGATATTCTCAGACGGTGGGCACACAAGAGCATTGGTGATGTTTGTGGTTTTTGTTTTTAGCTCGAAGAGAGCATTTTTCTTCTCTCTAAAATAACCGATCAAACCCTGAGAACGATCCGTGAGATGGTCCAGAACCAAGGAATCCCCCAATTCGCCCGTGCCGATGCGCAAGGTATGATGGCGGTGTTTTGAGAGAAAGTGGTCCATTTGACGCCATATGTCCTCTGTGTTCACATGGACCGTGATCAAAGGATTGTCCAGATAATTCTGGAGGATGCAATAGGTGCAATCCAAAGGACAGTTGATGTCCGCGTTGACGATGAAATAATTGCAGCCGACATAACCCGGTGTGCAGGGACATGGCTTCACGAACTCTCCCCTTTGCTGGGTGATGAGGAGCGTCTCCTTACCAATGGACATAGGATCCCTCTGCATATTGATCTCCGAGATCACATCCTGCTTGTCGGCAATGATCTCGAATGGAATATGACCGGCTCTTTCCAGGATCTTCTCTGTGAGAGGGAAATGGAGGCTTGTCTTTTCGATGTAGATCTTTTTGGGGAAATAGAAATTATTCATTTCGATCTGGGGATGATCTCAACAGCGGCACGATCTTCTCCTGCGAAGCGAATACATTGAGTTTGGCCAGTCTCTCCATATACTCATCAAAAGTCTTGAAAGAGAAATGGACTGTGAATTCTTCGTCCTCAAAATTTGGGGACGGTTCTATTCTAATGTCTACGGGCCATCCCAACGCTTTTTTTTGGGTTTCGAAGGCGTCTTTCCAAGCAAACAGTGTGGGGTATCTCTTTCTCAGGACCAGGTTTCTGATTTGCTCTGCGATCTGGAGCGGAGAGAGGTTCTCTTTGGCGGAAATTTCTTGAATGTCTTCAGCCCCAAGAACATCCCGAGCGGGAATTCCATCTCTTTTGGAGATCTCGAGAAGGTTCCGGAGGAGGTCCTGCTGTTTGTTCTGCCCTAGAGGACGGAGCAGGGGCAAAAGGATGCGTCTCTCCTCTTCACTGTAAAAAACCAAGAGCTTCAGGACTGGAAAACCCACGCCCTTTTCATGGACGAACTCTTTTGTCTCTGGTTCCAGGGAGACGATACGAAGATAGGTGTCCAAATGGTTCATCGTCTGGGGAATCGCGAGCAAAGACAAATAGTCTCTGACCACAACCTTTTCGGAAACTCCAAAACGGATCAGACGTTTCACGATCTCAGCCTTTTCGAGAATCGTGAAAGACCTGAATGTCCGATTCTCCTCCAGCCCCAACCGAAAGACGTTGAGGTCGTTTCCTTCTTCAAAAACGCAGCAGGGGATCGAAAAATGAGAAAGACTTTGACACGCCAGGATTCTTTTCCAACCGGTGACAATGAGGATCTCTCCATTTCTGTGCGTGACCACAGGAGGATGGATAAGACCTATTCTTCGGATGGAATGGATGAGCGCCTCTAGATCGAAATAGTAAGAGATGCGGTATCTCTCGTCTTGGACATTAATATGATCCAGCTGGATATTCTCTGATCTCATGGACCCTATTGTAGCGCATCGCCTTGATGGATGCTACCTCATGGAAGACAGATTGCAAAAACGGGTCTGTTCAGAGGCTTCCCCAAATCCGTGACGAGTGACATTCGAGCATCCCAATTGGCGATTTCGAAAACGAACAACTGGACAGCGGTGTGGCTAAATGTAGGGACCGTTCGCCAAACTTGCATCCTCTGCTTGGGTTGAAGTAATATAGCGCAAGACGCTGACTTCGAGAATGAGGGCGGAAACAACCAATGAACGTCAGTAAAAAAGATGCCTCCATCATAAAACCACAGCCTATAAAGGGCATCCGAGGCAGGAGAGTTGTGTATATACCCGTGGATTCGCCGACACTGACGGTCCAAAAGGCTCTCAAGAAACGCTCGAAAAAACAAAAAATCACGCCTTTTGGACACCTGTTTTTTTTGAAGAATATAACAGTCCTCCATCAATGTGTCGGGGCGCCGCTGGCCGTATTATCTCTGGAGAGGCTCATCGCATCTGGCATTCAGGAAATCCTCATCCTCGGCTTTTGTGGAGCTTTAGATGAGAACGTGGATATCGGAGAGGCCGTGAGTATCGATGACGCTACGTCCGATGAGGGGACCTCCACCCATTACTGCCCGCAAAAAAAAAATTTCCGTGCTTCTTCGCATTTCCAAAGGAATGTTGAAAGTGTGCTTATAGAGCGAAAGCTTCCATTTATCCATGGAGCTGTGGTGTCCACAGATGCTCCTTTCCGAGAAACGCATTTATGGCTAAAGCGGCACCGGGCCAAAGGTGTCGGCTTTGTGGACATGGAGACTTCGGCTGTTTTTGCCCTCGCCGATTTTTATGGCATCCAAGCTGCGGCACTCCATCTTGTGAGCGACCGGCTCACCTCTTCGACCCATCAAATGGGATTCCATTCCATAAGGATCCTGGCGAACATTCGAAAGTATTTTTTGCCGTTTTTGGATTCGGATCAGCCATAATTTTTTTTGAATAATTAAAATCCATGTGGATGATTCACGAGTTGAGGTGAAAAAGATGAAACCGAAGGTTTTGGTCACGCATAGACTGCTTCCGGAGGCCATCGAGTATTTGGAAGAGCATGTTGATTTCGATATCGGGACGCAAGAGGCATTTTTGCCGAAAGAGGACCTTCTGCGCAAAGTCAAAGACAAAGAAGGGATCCTGCCTCTTCTCACAGCTTCCATAGATAAGGATGTCATGGACGCTGCTCCTGCATTAAAGATCATCGCCAACTGTGCTGTGGGTTACGACAACATCGATATCAAATATGCCAGGAAAAAAGGGATCATGGTGACGAACACGCCAGGAGTTCTGACCGAGACAACAGCTGACCTCACATGGGCGCTCATTCTCGCTGTGGCCCGACAGATCCCCCAGGCGGATACATTTGCAAGGGCGAAGAAATACAAAGGCTGGGAGCTCGACTTGTTCCTCGGCAAAGAAATAACGGGAAAGTGTCTGGGGATCATCGGCATGGGCCGTATCGGCAAAGCTGTTGCCCAAAGAGCACAGGCCTTCCAGATGAAGGTCATCTACACAGACCCGAAGGTCCTTCTGAAAGAAGACCGCCAGAAATACAAGGCTTCTTGTGTTCCTCTGGATGAGCTACTCTCCACGGCGGATATCATCACGGTCCACACAACACTCAATCCCCAGGCTTTCCATCTAATTTCCCGAGAGAGACTCCGCCTGATGAAAAAGGACGCTATCCTGGTGAATGTGTCGCGGGGGCCCGTGGTCGACGAATTGGCTTTAGCCGAAGCTCTGGAGAACGGACAGATCTGGGCGGCAGGATTGGATGTTTATGAAAGGGAACCAGAGATCGAAGAGAATTTGATCTCAAGGGATAATGTCGTTCTTTTGCCCCACATCGGCAGTGCCACGTATGAAACGCGCCTGAAAATGGCGATAATGGCCGCAAAAAACCTTGTCCAGGGATTATCGGGACAAAAACCGGACAATCTCGTCTCCTAATGGCCGGTCCGTCACAAGTCCGGTCAGACCCTACCCTTTCTTTTTGCCACGTGACGTTTCGTGTCTTCCCGCTTTTTGGGTTCGCCTTCCTTGAGTTAAGGGTTCGTTCATGCTCCCTGTTCTGTAACCGGCCAAATCCAGAGTCACGTAGGCATAACCTAATTTCTTAAGATGATCAACGATCTTCGCTCTCAGGATGGGGTCCACGAGCTTTAAAATATCTTCGGCCTCAACCTCGATCCTCGCGATCTGACCGTGGTGCCTCACCCTGAGTTGTAAAAAGCCTAAAGATCGCAGATATTCTTCAGCTTTGGCCACCTGCTCGAGACTATCCTTATCGATCTCCGTGTTATAGGGGAATCGGGAAGCCAGACATGCCATAGAAGGTTTATTCCAGGTCAGAAGACCCATGTTTTTGGACAGTACTCGGATCTCCTCCTTGCCTAGGCCCGCTTCTTTCAGCGGAGATCTGATTCCCAGTTCCGCGCACGCTTGGAGACCCGGCCTATAGTCACCCGTATCATCAAAATTGGAGCCGTCAAGGACAAAGGACAGACCTTCTTCGACAGCAATATCCTTCAACAGGGAAAACAATTCTGTTTTGCAATGGTAACACCTATCCGGAGGGTTTTTCGAAAAATCAGGATTGTCCAACTCCCGTGTGCGGATGACCTTATAACGGACATTCAGTTTTTTCGCAAGTTCGATGGCTTCCTGTGTTTCCCTCTCCGGATAAGATTCGGAACGGGCCAAAACAGCAAGAACACGCTCTCCCAGGATATCCTGTGCCACTTTCACTAAAAATGTGCTGTCCACACCGCCGGAAAAGGCGACTAGAGCACTCTCCATCTGCTTCAGAATATCTTTCAGTGCCTCGAATTTTACCTGAAATTCTTCAGGAATATGACTTTTTTGATCCTTTGTCGTGTTGTTCATCCCAACCATCCTATTATGTCTATAGAATATCTAGAATATGAGAAAAAGGCAATATATCAATTTTTAGTCCGTTCGGGAAGCGGACCCACCAATTAAAACATCGGTTGGCTCAAGGAGCCGACCCTACTCGTCTGACCGAAGGCTTAAAATAGTTTTAAATATTTCTGTATATTTTACCTTTTAGTTTTCACGAATTGTCGGACCTCGGTGATGAATTCAGGGACGATTTCATGTTCCTTCACCCGGCGCAGCAATTTGCCTTTTTTAAAAATCACTCCCACTCCCCGACCGCAGGCAACACCAATATCTGCTTCCCTGGCCTCCCCTGGACCATTCACCATACATCCCATCACAGCCACCGTGATATTTTCCTTGACAGAAGAAAGCTCTTTTTCTATTGCGTCGGCGATATTTAGAAAGTCAACCTCACAACGACCGCAGATAGGACAGGATATGATGTTCGGTCCCCGCGCTCGAATACTCAGGGCAGAGAGAATGAGAAAGGCAACTCTGACCTCCTCCTCGGGCGGTGCCGTGAGCGATACACGGAATGTATCCACAAGTCCTTCCCTCACCAATAGAGCCAAGCCTGCTGAAGATTTTACAGCTCCTGAGATCACGCTCCCCGCCTCAGTGATTCCCGCATGAAAAGGATAATCGACCTTTTCGGCCATCAACTGATATGCCTTCAATGTCCGGCAGATGTCCGATGCCTTAAGGGAGATTTTAATCAACTCAAAACCCAAGTCTTCAAGGATCTGGACATGCCGAATCGCACTCTCGACCATTGCCTCTGAAGTGGCCTCTCCATGCTTGCGGAGGAGCGCTTTTTCCAGTGAGCCCGAGTTGACCCCGATCCTTATGGGAACAGACCTCTCCAGAGCCGCTCGGACCACCTCTTTCACTTTTTTTGGGGAGCCGATATTCCCAGGATTGATGCGCAATCCATCCACACCGGCCTCCAGCGCGGCTAAAGCCAATTTGTGGTCGAAATGGATATCTGCGATGAGGGGAATGGGGACGCTCTTTTTGATCTTGTGAAGAGCATTAGCGGCCTCTGCATCGGGGACCGCAAGACGGACGATCTGACAACCTGATTCCTCCAGCCGCCGGATCTGATTTACGGTTTCTGGGATATTCTGCGTATCGGTCTTGGTCATGGACTGGACAACGATCGGAGATCCTCCTCCAATCGTCACATTCCCTATCTTGATCTGACGTGTTTTCCTGCGCTTAAAATGAAAATTTTTGAATTCGCAATCACTCATATTATTTCATTTCGAGACTTGGAGCGTACAGGAGAAGCACTGCGCAGTCCTATCTCCAAGTTCGTTGTTGGAATCATTGTCACTCTATTATATGCGAGGCAGGCAGGGGGAGCAAGACGTCCTAAAAAGGAATCAGGCTGTTCCAGCCATCCGGAAGCCTCTTGACAATATCGTTAAGAATAACGAACACGATCAGGACTATGAATATGGCAAAGCCGATCTGCATAACGATCTGCTTGAGTTTGGGGCTGAAATCGCGGCGAAAAATACCTTCCAGCAAAATCACGAGGATCTGTCCTCCATCCAAGACAGGGATGGGAAACAGGTTGATGATGCCCAGTTGGAGGCTGATGAGCGCAATCCAGCTCATCATGGCGATTAATCCCATTCGTAAGGCCGTATAAGAAAAATTGGCAATCTCGATCGGACCTCCCAGCTGGCGGGTGGAAGCCTCGCCTGTAACCAGATCCTTGATGAAATTGATGACAAGGAACGTCAGGCGAATATTATCCTTGAAACTCTGTTGAAAAGCCCGCAAAAATCCCAGGCTTTCCTCCTTTGATTCTATCACCTGGGCGATCCCTATCTCTCCGATATCTCCTTTACGTCGAGGGGTCACAGGAATGCTCAGAATCTTCTTTCCTCTTCTGATCAGAAAATCAAGCTCGACTTCAGGATTTTTCTGTATCATCTCTAAAAACTGAAAATAGTAGGCGGGCTTCCCCTCTATCTCAAGAATGACATCCCCCGGCAACAACCCCGCTTTCTCTGCCGGAGAATTGGGAGATATCATCTTGATCTCAGTCAAGATCTTCCCAAAAAATCCAGCATAACCCATGTCATAACGGGTTTTGCTTTCCGTCAGAAGATTGACGTCGAAAATCTCCCCATCCCTCTTCACTTTGAGTGTAATCGTCCGTTTAGGTTTTGTACCGACAGCAAGCTCCACATCGCTCCATATTTTTGTTTTTTGGTTATCGATACTCAAAATCTCGTCATCGATCTCGAGATGAATCTTGTCAGCGGGAGAACCCGGTTCGATCCAACCGATAACGGGCGTCTGACTCTGATAGACGGGAACCGGAGCTCCCACCATATTGATGGCAGCCACGAGCACAACGGCCAGCAGGATGTTCATGATCGGCCCCATAAAGATGGTGAGGAACCTCTGCCATCTCTTCGCTGCCATAAAATCCCCGGGTCCAACCTCTCTGTCTTTCTCATAGACATCTTCACCGGGGAATTTGACATAACCTCCCATAGGGATGAGGCTCACGCGATAATCGGTATCTCCCTTTTTAAACCCAAAAAGACGTTTGCCGTATCCAAAAGAAAACACATCCACGCGAATCCCGACTAGCTTGGCCATAAAAAAATGACCGAATTCATGGACAAAAACAAGAATGCCAAAGACGATAACAAACGACAGTATCGTGCCAAATAATGATGCCATGACTCTACCTCTGCTCCAACAAATTCCGGGTCTGTATCCTGCTCACCCGGTCGATCTCGAATATGTCGTCTACGGTCTCCACTTCTTCTGCGCAAAAATCCTCGACGACTTCCGCCACAACAGCGGGAATATCGAAAAACTTGACCTCTTCCCTGAGAAAAGCTGCAACCATCACTTCATTCGCAGCGTTGAGAGCTATGGAAAAGCCGTTCTTTTCTTTCAGAGCTCGTTGTGCAAGCTTAACAAGAGGAAACTTTTCCACGTCCACATCATAAAATTCCAATGCGCCTATCTGCCTCAAATCCAATGAAGGGAGAAAACCTTTTTCCCGCTCCGGATAGGTGAGCGCAAACTGGATCGGAATCTTCATATCTGTGGGACTGAGCTGAGCGAGAACAGAACCATCCTGCATCTCGATCAAAGAGTGGACGATGCTCTGCGGATGGATGAGAATGGCCAACATCTCCGGGTCCAACCCAAAAAGCCAGCGGGCTTCGATGAGTTCCAAGCCTTTGTTCATCAGAGTGGCCGAGTCGATGGTCACCTTTTTGCCCATCTTCCATCTTGGATGGTTGAGCGCATCGGCCACTGTTTTGTTCCTCATCTCCTCTACGGGCGTTTCAAAAAAGGGCCCCCCTGAAGCGGTGAGGATGACCGTTCTCACTGCGGAGATATCCTCTTTGGCCAAACACTGGAACACACCACTATGTTCGCTATCAACAGGAATGATCTCTGCGCCAGAATCTGCAGCTATCTTTTGGATCAAAGAGCCAGCTACCACCATGGATTCCTTATTGGCAAGAGCCACACGCTTTCCGGATTCGACGGCAGCAATCGTAGGCCTCAGGCCGCTGATCCCTGTGATGGAAGAGACAATGATGTCATTGCCTTCAAACCGGGCGATCTCTTCCGCTCCCTCCTGACCGTAGACAAGACGAACATTATTGAGATTGATTTCATTCCGAAAGGCCTCTGCATCTTCTTTCCTCTCAAGAGAGACGATCTCTGGGCGGAACTGTTCGATCTGTTTACGGAGAAGCGTTAAGTTGCGGCCTGCAGCCAGCCCTGTGACATTAAACTTCTGTTTGAGATTTGTTATGACACCCAGGGTGTTCCGGCCGATGGAACCGGTCGAGCCCAGAATCGCCACATTTTTTTTATCGTTCACGAATCAAACCTTATGGAATTATCGTCAATGCATTCCCCAGTATTTCAGCAGATAATAAAAGAACGGCGACGCCAAAATAAGGCTGTCGATCCGATCCAGAAAACCTCCATGTCCGGGGAGAATGTTCGAAGAATCCTTCAACCCTGAAGCCCTTTTGAAGAGAGATTCGAGAGGATCGCTGATCTGAGCAACCGCATGGATGAGGAAAGCAAAAACGAGGGCTTTCCAGAGAATAGTCTCTCTCAACAGCACCTGCTGAACAGCCAATCCCCCAATACAGGCGAACACGATCCCGACCACACTCCCCTCCCAAGTTTTTTTGGGGCTGGCCAAAGGTGTCATCGGGTGTTTGCCGAACAACTTGCCAAATGTAAACGCAGCAGAATCCCCGACAACGATGATCAACAAGATAAAATAGACAAAAAGCGGTCCATACTCTTCCCAGATCAAGAATATATGATTGAGCATGAAACTCACGTAAAAGGCACCAAAAAAGGTCAAGGCGATCATCTTTGGAAAGTGCATCATCTTTTCCAGGGAATCGATGGAGATTACAAAATAGATCCCCGAGACCAAAAGCCAGGCAAAAATGACTATCTCCAGGGATACATCGGAGGAATAGAAGGAGATTCCGATGGACAGTGCTAAAATCACACCCAGTGTTTTGTGAGGAAAAATACTCTTCTTTCGAGGGAGATAATAAAATTCCAAGAGTGCAGCCAGGGTCACGACCTGCACAGCGCAGAAAAAGCCCAGGCGGGGAAGATATTGAATGCACACAAAAACTATTGCAAGGAGGATCAGCGCTGTGGGCAATCGTTTACGAGTGTTCAACATTGGGTCGAATGTCTCCGAATCGCCTTTCTCTTTTCTGGAATTCAACGAGAGCGTGGAGCAGGTGTTTTTTTCGAAAATCCGGCCAGAGCTCCTCAGTGATCCAAATCTCAGAATAAGCGATCTGCCAGAGGAGAAAATTGGACACACGGAGCTCACCGCTCGTTCTTATGAGAAGGTCTGGGTCAGGGATATCGGCAGTGTAGAGATATTGAGAAAACAAGGTTTCGGTCATTGACCGGCCATTCAGATCCGCGTCTGACATGATCTTATTGACTGCATCGACGATCTCTGCCCTCCCCCCATAATTGAGAGCGAGAAGGATCGTCATCCGATCATTATTTTGAGTCAGGGTTTCTACTCTTTCCAGCTCCCTGATCGTCGTCTGTGGGATCGCTGTCTTCTGCCCTATCACTCTCAGTCGAAAATTGTTTTCGACGAGCACCCTATCCTCTTTTCTGAGGTAATCCTCCAGCAGTCTCCACAGGGTGGTAATCTCACTCTTGGGCCTTTTCCAGTTTTCCTTGGAAAAGGCATACAGAGAGAGATATTGAATTCCCAACCGACCGGATGTTTCCACGACTTCTCTTACTGATTTCTCTCCGGCACGATGTCCTTCCACACGGGGCAGATTCCTTTTTTTGGCCCACCGGCCGTTACCATCCATGATAATCGCGACATGCCTGGGAAGCCTGGCAAAGTCCAGCTGTTTGATCAGGGATTCTTCCTCGCTTCCAGGTTTGATAAAACCTTTTAGACTCTCAAGCATGCAGGTATTATAGGGACTCCCCTGCAAATTGTCAAAAACCGAACACATTTTCATATCCGTGATTAGTGAGCTCCGAGTGTCCCAATTGGTGATTGCTCTATTGAAATGTAGGGACCGTTTCCCAAACGGTCCGTTCGGGGAACGGACCCTACTTAAAAAGAAACCGGCCCCATGTTTTTAGGCTCGGCTCCGGGCTTCCCTCACATCTCCCAAAGGGAGATGTACCATGCTCGTCCAGCCCTTCTCACGGTTTTCTCTACCACACAATTGGGACACTCAATAACGCAACTTGTGTTTATACGATCTCGGATTTGGCAAAGCTCCTCCAAACATCTAGACCTTCGGCGCGAAATCTGCTACTCTGTTATTTTAATAAAGATTTTTTTGAAAAATTTTAATGGTGTTGCAGGACACATCTGAGATTAATGTTTTTGAATACCGATTAAGAATAATTAGAACACAAAGAGATGATAGGATAAACCATGTGTTTAGGAATTCCGGCTAAAGTCATTGAGGTGGATGAATCCGGCCAAGGAAAGGTGAATTACCTCGGTACAAAAGTCAAAGCCAATTTCGCGCTCCTCGAGAATGTCAAGATCGGTGATTGGGTGATTCTCCACGCCGGCTTCGCCATATCCCAGATGAACGAAGAAGAAGCCCAGGAAACACTCCAAATTCTCCGCGAATACGCTCATATTAAAAGCTAGAGCAGAGAAGAGCGGTAAATTGGCGAAAATAGCTTTTCTACCTATTTTATATTTCTCGCGGTCTCCACAATTCTCGAGAAAATAAAATGAAAGAATTCAGAGACAAAAAAGTCATCCAGGGATTACTCGCAGAAATCGAAAAAAATGCGGCCACACTGAAAAAACCGATAAAGATCATGGAGGTCTGTGGTACTCACACAATGACCATCCACAAGTACGGATTGAAAAAGCTGCTCGCAGAGTCTGGAGTCGAAATGCTGTCTGGTCCCGGTTGCCCGGTGTGCATCACGCCCAACGAGGTCCACGAAGCCGCTATTGAATTGGTCACATCAAGGCCCAATTTCATCCTGGCGACATTCGGAGATATGACACGAGTCCCCACAAAAAAGGGTTCGATCCAGACCATTGTCCCAGCGCATGGCTCAAGAGTGCAGATCGTTTACTCCCCTGAAGAATCTCTCGCTATGGCGCGCAATGATCCAGATAAGGAGATCGTTTTTTTTGGTGTCGGTTTCGAGACGACCATCCCCGCTATTGCCATCTGCGTTAAAGAAGCCTATGGCGAACGTTTGTCCAACTATGCGGTCTTAACAGCCCTTTGGCTCATCCCCCCTCCTCTCAGAGCGATTGTCCAGGCCAAAGATATCGCTGTCCAGGGTTTTCTCTATCCTGGACATGTGAGCGTCATCATCGGAAAAGAACCATACCGCTTCATCGCTGAGGAGTTCGGAATTCCTGGAGCCATAGCAGGATTCGAACCCGGTGATATCCTGCTGGCCATCCTCTCCATCCTGGATCAGATGAACACAAAAAAGGCTGAAGTCGCCAATGCCTACGCACGCGTCGTCAAGCCGGGGGGAAACCGGCAGGCCCAGGTGATCATGGCGGAGATGTTGGAAACTAAAGATGCCCACTGGAGAGGCCTCGGCCTTATCCCGAAGAGCGGCCTCAAACTGAAGAAAAAATATGCGGCGTTCGATGCGGAAGTGAAGTATGACCTTCGCATAAAAGCGGGAAGCAACGACCTGCCGGGGTGCTGCTGCGGCGAAGTTCTCCAAGGCAAGACCTCCCCGCCTCAATGTCCTTTGTTTGCAAAACAATGCAATCCGGAATCGCCTTACGGCCCCTGTATGGTCTCTTTCGAGGGCGCCTGCCTCGCGTATTATAAATACACTTGGCGATAAATAGATAGAAAAATTTTTATGCTAAACTTCTATTTTGAATGGGAAAAACGAATCTGATAGAAAAAATAGTAGTATTTAGAGATGATTTGAGCGACACAAAGGAAGATTTAGCCTTCATGAATCGTCTTCGAGGGAATCCACCGAAGGTGGGTGGCGAGGACTGTATGAGCACGTGCGGAATAAACGCGTGAGGCACTCAAGTGTTGAGGTTCTTATACAGGATGAAGGTAAACATGCGCAGATCCGCAGACGCCGAGGAGGCGATGAGTGAATGGCGTGAAAAATCTGACAGGAGCGAAAACATCTCTAAATACTTTTCTGGAAGGAGATGAGCGATGGATAAAGTGAGCTTAGAACTGGGCAGCGGCGGCAAGATGATGAGAGATTTCATCGACGAACACATCGTCAAGAATTTTGCGAACCCATTCCTGGATGAACTCCTGGATTCGGCACACCTGCCAGAAAAGATCGCTTTCACAACGGACAGCTATGTTGTCGATCCTATTTTCTTTCCCGGCGGGGACATCGGGACACTCTGCGTCAACGGCACGGTGAACGACCTGGTGGTTTCCGGGGCGGAACCTCGCTACATCTCTCTATCCCTCATTATCGAAGAGGGCCTGCCCTTCAAAGATCTGGAACAAATTCTAAAATCCATAAAGAAGACCGCAAAAATTGCAGGCGTCGCCATAGCCACCGGAGACACAAAAGTCGTTCGCCGCGGCCAGGGCGACAAAATATACATCAACACATCAGGAATCGGCCCTCTCATCGCCCGGCCGTCCACACGAACCATTACTTCCGGAGATCAAATCATCCTCACAGGCACACTGGGCGAACACAGCCTGGCTGTGATGCTTGCCCGGGGCGAGTTCGGACTTGAAGCCAAAGTCAAAACAGACTGTGCTCCCCTTAACTTCCTCCTGCCTTTCTGGAAAAAAGGAACAAAATGGATGAGAGATATCACAAGAGGCGGGCTGGCGACAGTCCTTTTCGAGCTGGGCGAAAGACTCCCCTACTCCATTATTATCGATGAGGAAAAAATTCCACTGTCCCGTGCTGTTAAGGGAGCAACCGAACTCCTGGGGATAGACCCCCTTTATCTCGCATGTGAAGGCAGGGCCGTGCTCGTAGTTCCCAAAAGAAAAAGTGACGCATTGCTTACCGAAATCAGAAAAAATCCCCTGGGTAAAAGAGCTGAAATCATCGGAGAGGTGGAGGATAAGACCGGGAAGCCGGGAGAACTTCTTCTGTCAACCCTGTCTGGCGGACTCAGACTTTTAGAGCCGCTCACATCGGAGCTCCTCCCGCGGATCTGCTGATTGGGTCAGTCTCCCCTTTTTTGAAAGATCTCCAGATCTCCAACGTATAAGTTCCTGTCATCCTCGGGAGTTTCCCCATAAAAATCATTGATGAATTCCACACTGATCTTGTACAGACCGGGCTTTATTCTTTTTTCAAAGCGATAAAATTCCCAATGATCTGAGGAGACCCATGCTCCCCCGACCATCTCCTCATTCAACCAAAGGACCATATAAGGCCAGTCACTCCCTCCCTTTTGTCCTTTCGCCGATATCCTGAAGAAAGTATCTCCTTCGGGAAGAGATGTTTCCAACCAACACCGGCCTTTGGAATAGAGGTGTCCATCTTGGGGTCCTTCCCAATCGGATTGAGAATACTGGCGCACAATCTCTTCAGTTAAATCCTCTCTTTCAGAGCCAGAGAGTGAGCGATCATCCAACTTCAACTTGCCCACACCAATGCCCAGTGCGCGTGAATCCGAAGTGCCCAGAACGTCCGAAGGTCTCCATGTCCTGCTGACCTCAAAAAACAAAATGATATTGCTGCCGAACTCATGGGACAGGTCATATCGGAATTCATGCCATAAGCGATCTCTCAGGACAATGCCACCCAACAGCGTTTTCCTCATAGTCTGAGGGCTCAAGTCAAATATCTTTACCTGGACTGGATCTCCCTGGATGTCCGGATGCGAAGCGATCACGGGTATCGTCAAAAAGGGCCTTATGACATTCACTGTCACACCAGCTGTCTTCCCGGTCCATCGGAATTCCTGTCCATCCATTTTTTCAACTTGATAAAGACCAAATTCCTGAAGAAGACCGAATCTTTCTGTTCTTTCAGGGATAGAAAGCGTGTAAAAAGAATTCCAAATATGAATGGAGGCAAATATCACGATAAAAAGACCGATCATGATCTTTAGGGGTGTCTTTATTGCTTCAACTGGTCTCCTCGTAGGTGACATCGAATACAAAATGCCCACGAGCAGCCAAAACGTGAGTTGAATCTCAAAACTCAACGTATGGGCTCCAAAAAGAAAAATAACGAACATGGCCACTAATCCAGAGGAAACACCGGCGTTCAAATGGAAGAGCTCAGATTCGCGCGACCCTCCGAAATGAGACCGATGGATCTGTTTGAGAATGCCAATAAATATCCATAAGAAAAAAAACAATCCGATCAACCCTAATTCAGATGCAACGTGTAAATAGAAGTTACCTGAAGTATCAACGAGCAAGTCATGAGAAGATGTGTGTGCGTAAAAGGAGAAAGGAGCAATGGGGACAATGTTATATTTTTTATAGACATTCGGTAATTCACAGGTGAACGAGCCCACCCCTACGCCACTTACAGGAAAATCCTTGATCATATGGAGGGCCGAAGGCCACAACAGCTGCCTCCCGCGCAAGATATCATCTTTCCAACTTGACCGTGATACGGAATCGACGTTTTTGGTGAGCCTCTTATACAGGGGTCCCTTCTTAGAAACGCCAACCCAGTAGGCAACGAATATCAAGATAAATACAGAAGAAAAGATAAAAATCAGCCGTTTTTTCTCTAAGAGGCGTCTATCCCGGCGTCTACCAGTGACCGCTATCAGCGCGAAGAGAATAAAAAAAACCGAAGATGAGATCAGACCCAGAAAACCACTCCTTGAGCCCACATAGGGAGTCAGGCCAATGCCTCCCAATGCGGCAAGCAGCATCACCGCCTTCATGCTTTTTTTGGCGGAAAATACTGAAGCGAAAAATACAGGGACTGTCAGGGCTATGTATACCCCAAGAGAATTGGGGTCTGTGAAAAGTGCATTGACGCGATTGAGGTCCACAAAAAAACCGGTGTTTCCCAATTTGATGTCTCTAAACGCCTGATAAAATCCAAAGACAAAAGAGAGAATCGTCGCGCTCGCAAGATAAAAAACGGCCTTTTGAATTGTGTCTCTAGCTTTTAGGATATTGATGATCACTATGAACCAAATGAATCCGGCTAAATAATTCAAAGAATCGAACACCACCCTTCTGATCGCTTCACCCGAACTTACATCCAAAACATTCACAGCAAGCTCTTGGATTGAAGTCATGAATAGAGGAAAAAAGTTTGTGTACCGCCAGAGAGTGATCAGGGCTGAGAGGAAAATGACACTCGAGGCTCCAAGAATGGGGAGGAACAGCGGATTAGCTCTCTCTAAACGTGCAGGTCGTGTGGCCCGATGGATCAAAAAACCTAAGACATAGGCATAAAATACATAAACCAGAGGGTTAAATCCTCCGAGCCTGAAGAAATAAGGCAGACTGCCGCTCACAGGAATCAAAAATAAAAGCAAAAATGTGCCAGTGCGGAGAGAAACGATGGTGCACACAGCTGTCATAAGAACGATGGGGAGGAGCGCGCATTGAAAAGCGAAAATATGGGGCACGTATTTGTAGTAAAGAAAACAGTACGCTTGCACATAGAAGAGGATTCCGATAATCCATAGGAGCTGTTTTCTAGGAGTTGACCTTTCTTCCGGTGAAGGATTTGCGCAGGACATCACTCATAAAATATCTTGACTATATCCCTATGTCAATCCAATCCATACAACGAACAGATCCTCGAAACATCCTTCCCATGAAACAACAGTGTAGGGCATGCACACGATCTTTCCTCTCACACAATCAGAACACTCAATAACAGACTAAACATTCAAACCATCAGGGAACTCAGGATGATAACCGTTTAAAGTAAGCATTTCCAAATCCGTGATCGTATGAACACAAGTGGCATTATTGAGTGTCCCAATTGTGTGGTGGAGAAAACCGTGAGAAGGGCTGGACGGGCATGGCACATCTCCCATGGGAGATGTGAGGGAAGCCCGGATCCGAGCGAAGTTTCCTCGCTGGGGAAACTGAGCGTGTTTTCGCAATCACCAATTGGGACACTCGGATAGCATTCATCACGGATTTGGAAATACTTCCCCGTTTAAATAATGATTGGAAGCGTCGATGGGGATGGGATATAATACATCACTCAAGTTCTGGTTCTTTCTTATTCATTCTATGGACATACAGCAAAAAAAAAGCAAAAAAACCTCTGTGTCCATCAGTCCACAAAAAAAGATCTTAACTCTCCTGATCCTGATAGTTACTGATCTAATCGTCGTGCTTTTAAGTTATGCGCTGGCATATTTTGTAAGGGATGGCGTCCTCCCTCGATTCCTCGCGAAATTCAGCTCTGTCCCTCTTCCAGGTTTTGGACATTTCCTCAAATATTTCTATGTTGCTGGAATATGGACAATCATATTCGCCTACGAAAAACTCTACATAAAAAGATTTCAATTCTGGAAAGAAGTCAATATTCTGGTGAAAAGCACAACGATCGCCTCTTCAATGATCATGATCATGATCTTTATTGCCAGAAGGCAGATATCCTTTTCAAGAACTGTTATCGTATTAGCCTGGCTGATAAGTTTATTCCTTTTTCCCTTGTCTCGATTCCTGGTAAAAAAATTATTGGTGCAAACCAACCTTTGGAAAAAGAAGCTTATAATTATTGGAGTACAAGAACAAAGCTTGAGATTGCTCGATAACATCAACAAGAATATGACTATGGGCTATGAGGTCCTGGGTTTTTTGGATGATGACCCATTGAAGATTGGGAAAAGTTATCTGGGTGTTCAGGTGCTGGGACCGATCTCTCAACTTGAACAGATCACAGAAAGTTCCGGGTCCAAAGATATCGTCATCGCCACTCCCCATCTTCCAAGAAAAAACCTCAAAGAACTCTTGTTCAAATGCGAAAACCTTTGTGACTCCATGTGGCTCATTCCACGGAGCGGGGATTTTATTACAGAAGGTGTGGACATCGAAGTGTTCGGAGATGTTCTATCCCTGTGTATAAAAAAGAATTTGAAAAAGCCATGGAACAGAATGATCAAAGGTTTCTTCGATCTCGCTCTAACGCTCGTCACAATTATTTTTTCACTTCCACTCTTCATGATCATCGCTCTAGCCATAAAGCTGGATTCAAAGGGGCCAGTTATCTATGTGCAAAAGAGGATTGGGGAAAAAAACAGAGAGTTTGACCTTTATAAATTTCGCTCAATGTACACAGATGGGGATAAAAAACTAAAGGCGTATTTCAATACGCGGCCTGAAGTGCAAAAGGAATGGATCAAATACAAAAAACTCAAAAACCAGGATCCGAGAGTAACACCTGTCGGAAGGTTTTTAAGGAAATTCAGCTTGGATGAACTCCCTCAACTTTACAACGTGCTCCAAAGAAAAATGAGCCTCATCGGCCCAAGACCTTACTTACCGGAAGAATTGGCGGACAAAGAGACTTTTAGGAAAAAAATCGCTTTGGTCAAGCCGGGGATTACAGGCCTTTGGCAGATCAGAGGAAGGTCAGACCTGCCATTTGACGAAAGGGTCGCTATCGACGAATACTACATCCGGAATTGGTCGCTTTGGCTCGATATCACGATATTGATCGAAAGTCTGAAAGTCTGGCTCACGCAAAAAGGGGCTTACTGATCGGGTCACTCCTCCTGTCCATAGGGGCCAATGATCATCACGGATTTGATGAAAAGATTTCTATCTTCTCCCGTTTCCCTATTAAAAGCATCATTATCAAAAAAGATGCGGACATTGGCAGATTCTGCGTGCTCCAAAGAGAAATCAAGGCGAAAATCCTGAAAGACATTCGTCGTCTTCAAACTGCCGATCTTTGACCCTCCGATCTGGACTTTAACGCGGGGAAACTCTCCATCGGCCTCTGTACCCTTACAATAAATGAAAAGACGATATCGACCTTGCGGAAAAGATACAGGAGCGGATTCTACGACCCCATTGGTAAACATGACTATTGATTCTCCATCATGGCTTGTTGTGACCTGCCCGCCATTAAAATTGAAAATATCCAGCTCGGGAATTCTGTATTTGAAATAGAGTCTCCCCCACACGCCCACAAACTTTGCCTCCCTGATAATTGTAAATTCCTCCTGCAATATTCTCTCAAGCTCACTGCCGATCGCAGACACCTCGTCGTGTCCCTGCAACACCCAAACACCATATCCTGTAAAATTGGCGGCCGAATCTGAGGACACGATCTCTCGTAAGCTATCTTCCGTAAGCCGGACAATATTAACGGGGTAATTCAATCGGCCGAATTAATACTTATAATACCATGCTTTCTGATGGCTTACCGGAAAATTGCAGGGGTTGTTTTTGGCCACAAATGTGGCCACCTCCCGCCATTGCTGCTTAAAGGCATGCGTGTAGTAGTTTTTATCGATGAACAGATCCTTGCCAGAAATTATGAGGACGACTATGAATAAAGAGATCCTCAGGGAATCAAACCTTACTGATTCGATGCCCATGGCGATGGCAACGAGTATTGCAGGCAGAGTGACTATTGTGTATCTCTCGTGCAATATGGGAATTCTCACCAGAGAAAAAATATAGGGCACCAAATAGGACACGATGATCCAGATGAGGATCACAGAAAAACTGAGGCTTAAGTTGTCCGTAATCCCCTTTTTCTCGCGCTTGGAGAGAAAAAAGCTATTGAGCGTGTTGATTAAGAAAAAAAGGATCATCAGGAGAAACAGATAGATCAAGATTTTTTGCCCATCGAAATAATTCCTGAAATAATCGACGAAGAAGTGGCTGTTGGGCTTTGAGATCCACATTTTTTTAAAGCGCCTGAACTTAAAGAATGTTGGGATCCAATGCACATAAAGCAAAAAGAGGATCACCCAAGATAAGCCGAAATGTTTGAGAAGTTTTTGCTTATTATCTCGTTTCTCTATCAACCAAAAAACACCTACGGTTAAACCCTGTGCAGCCAGAACGGCAAATCCATAATAGTGCGTGTAGACCAACAAAAAAGTCGTTATCACATAGAAGATGCTGTTTCGGATCGAAGGATCCTTAATCGTTTTTATCAGAAAATAATAAGATAAAACTGCGAACAAAAAGGCAAAACAGTATGATCTCGCCTCCTGCGAATAATACAGGTGGAAATAATTCACTGCCGTCAACAGGCTAGCACCAATGCCGACCCTCCTGTTATAGATCTCCCGCCCAAGGGCATACATAGCTGCAACGCCACAAACTCCAGTCGCTGCAGAGAGGAAGCGCGCGGCAAAGTCATTATAAGCAAAGAACTTAGACCAATAATGGATAAGCACATAGTGAAAAGGAGGATGGAGTTCAAACCTTATCAATCCTTTTAAGACTTACCCGAGGCTCAAGCTGGGATCGGACAAATTCATCGTAATGATCTCATCCAGCCAAAGGCTCTGAACCGTTAGCCCTTTGAATCTTAAAAAGGCTCCTGTCAAGAGTATAAAAAGCAATATGGCCTTGTGCTGTGTTATAAAC
>Ga0307425_1000351_pt1 | contig 28977 bp, 30 predicted proteins | sample SalMarWE160330MG_FD_202152 | JGI IMG/M metagenome (GOLD analysis project Ga0307425, IMG submission 202152) | Salt marsh sediment microbial communities from the Plum Island Ecosystem LTER, Massachusetts, United States - WE1603-30 | ecosystem: Environmental > Aquatic > Marine > Intertidal zone >...
ACGTTCAGATCACTATCCAAAACGCTGCAAATACGGCAGGACATGAAACGCTTAAATGAAATTTTAAAAATCGATCCGGAAGTGCTGTGCAGACCTCAAAACAGGGCATGATCTAGAGATAATTTTTCCATACAAGGAGGCTCAAGATGTTATTGGAATCCTATAAAAAAGAAATTTTCAGGGCCGAGTGCAATCCTGGCTTTGAAGCACTGCACTGTTTCGCCCATCTGGATCAGGATGTTGGGGAAGCGATTCCCTATCTGAATGCCGTGCTCGGCGGATTTACCTATCAAAAAGACCCGCCAAGTGTCACATTCAAAGTCCATGGCAAACTGATCACCGTTCACGCCAAAAAGATCGCTATTAATGCCCTTAAAGATGAAGATGAAGCCACCAAAATTATCGAGTGGTTGAAACGCGAGATCAATTCTGCATGGGAAAACCGGGAAAAGATTGAACCCCTGTACGAAGCGGCTCCACAGCCCAAGATCATTGAAATCCTCAAACTGCTTCCAAAAACCAACTGCAAGGAGTGCGGTCAGCCCACCTGCATGGTTTTTGCCACCCAGGTGGCTGAAGGGGCAAAGGGAGTGGATGACTGCCCACCCCTGGACAACACAAACAGACAACGACTGTCAAGCTATTTGAGTCAGTTTCGTTTTGAGTTTTAATTGTTTAAAGAGGAGGAAACGATTGATGAGCAACGATGCTGTATTGAACAATGATCGAAAAATGACCAGTATTTTCGAACGATTCCTGACCCTATGGGTGCTGCTTTGTATTATCGCCGGGATACTGCTCGGGAAAATCGCTCCGGGCGTGGCCCAATATCTCGATGGGCTGGCCATCTATGTCAAGGGAGCGCCGGTGGTGTCCATTCCCATTGCCATCTGTCTCTTTTTCATGATGTATCCCATCATGGTCAAAATCGATTTCGGTGAAGTTATTCAGGCGGGGAAAAGCGGAAAACCGGTGTTTTTGACCCTGTTCGTCAACTGGTGTATCAAGCCGTTTACCATGTACGGAATCGCCCTCTTTTTTCTGGGAACACTGTTCTACGGCTTTATCGGTCCGGATGCCGTAGATTTGGTAAAAATGCCGTTCGGTCTCGACCTTCCGGTGGGTGCGACCCACGGTGCCGGTACGGTAGTAATGGCCGGCACTATGAAAATGCTCCAGGTGCCCCTTTGGAGAAGCTATCTAGCCGGTTGCATTCTTTTAGGAATTGCGCCGTGTACTGCCATGGTCCTGGTGTGGGGGTATCTTGCAAAAGGAAACGATGGTCTGACGCTGGTGATGGTGGCCATCAACTCTTTGACCATGCTCGTGCTTTATGGCGTTCTGGGCGGATTTTTGCTGGGTGTGGGTCGGTTGCCGGTACCCTGGCAGGCATTGCTGCTGTCCATCGGCATTTACGTGGCCCTTCCACTGTTGGCCGGCTATCTTTCACGTAAATGGATCATCGCTACCAAAGGCAAAGCATGGTTCGAAGAAAAATTTCTACATGTCCTAACACCCGTGACGATTATTGCTTTATTGATTACGCTGGTGCTGCTGTTCAGTTTCAAAGGAGAAGTCATTATTGCCAATCCATTGACGATTCTCTGGATCGCCATCCCGCTGTTTATCCAGACCAACCTGATTTTCTGGCTCGGCTATGGTCTGGCTCGGCTGCTGAAACTCCGCTATGTGGATGCGGCGCCGGCGGCCATGATCGGCGCTTCCAATCATTTTGAAGTGGCCATCGCTACGGCCACCATGCTTTTTGGCCTCTCGTCCGGAGCAGCCCTTGCCACGGTGGTGGGTGTGCTCATTGAAGTCCCGGTAATGCTCATGCTGGTAAAAATCTGTTTGAAGACTCCCCACTGGTTTAGCGAGGAAGATATGCAGGCTGTGACAGCCAAACAGACGATAACTGGATAACTATCTGTTCATCGATATTTTTAAAAATTTTGATACGTTTTGTTGGGCATACTAAAAAACGAACCAGGAGTTAATATTTGTGTTGTCAATTCCAGAGGCGCGGTGATGTCTTCTGTTCGAAAAGCGTTGGCATCCGGCGCCACTTCAGAGGAAATTAGACCCGCTGTTTTATTATCCCTGACGACCATCGGTTGTCCGAAGATGATCGCCGCCCTAAACTGGGCTGATGAAGTTATAGAACACGAGGGTAAATAAAAAATACGGTGTTTTCTCCCGGTCTTGGGATGTTGATATCAACTTTTTTTGTTATATGTTATGTTAACGTTAACATAACTTAACCTGGACAAACCGGAACCAAAGGTATTTGTCACCAAGGCACAAAGACCCGCCCGCCTCGCCTAAGGCGAAGTCGATGGCGGGCAGGCACGAAAGATTTTGTTTTTTTATTCCTTATTAGTGTCTGGTTGTCTTTGTGGCGAAAAGAATAAAGTTTTGCCATAAAAAGCGCATAACTTATTACAATTAAGAAACTAAATAACGGATATAAAGATGCAAAATTTTGACACGTTGCTGAAAAATTCATCCGCCGCCCACGGGCATTTGTGCCCGGGTCAAGTAGTCGGTGTGCGCATGGCCATGCTGGGATGCCGGCTTATCGGTCTGGATGAACCGACCCGTATCGACCAGATCAAGAAACTCATTGTTTTTGTCGAGATGGATCGCTGTACCGGCGATGCGGTGGCCTACGTCACCGGTGTCAAGCTGGGACGCCGATCCTTGAAATTTATGGATTATGGGATCATGGCCGCTACTTTTTTAAATCTGGAAACCAACACAGCGTTTCGGGTAATTTCCACGGAAGAATCCCGGGATCTGGCAACCGTTTATGCCCCGGAAATACCGGAAAAGTATCCCCAGCAGCTTGAAGCCTACAAACGAATGCCGGACAGCGTGTTGTTTCGGGTTCAAAAGGTTCGGGTAGACATGAGCGAATACGACCTGCCGGGTCCCACCCGCAAAAAGGTGGCTTGCAGCCGATGTGGTCAGGTGATTCGGGACAACCGTGAAGTGGTTCAAAACGGTCATATTCTTTGCAAGCCGTGTGTTCAAGGGACCTATTTCTCCAAAGCAGAGGAAATTACGTGGCCGGATATGAACTGGACACCCGCTCAAAAAGAAGAGCAGATGTTTGTCGCCACCAAGGCACTAAGACACGAAGGAAAATAATTCTTAAAAAATTCTCTGTGTCTTGTTGCTTTTGTGTCAAAAAAAAATACGAATATAGGTTAAGAGGTTCAACGTTCACGGTTCCAGGTTAAAAATCCCTTACCAGCGAACGTTAATGAAGTTAGAACCCTTGAACTTGGAACCAAAGAATTTAGGAAGGAGATAAAAAGTGATAAAAACCATAAAATTAAAAGATGCGGTGGGGACACAACTGGCCCATGACATCACCGAAATCCGTCCCGGAGAATTTAAAGGCGCAGCTTTTCATAAAGGGCACACGGTTTGCAACGAGGATTTGTGTCGGTTGCAAAAACTCGGGAAAAATCATCTTTATCTCATTGATTTAGAGGCAGACGAAATTCACGAGAACGAGGCGGCAGCCATTATGGCCGAAGCCCTGGCCGGTGAAGGGGTGGTCTGGAAAAATGAACCCAGAGAAGGAAAAATCGGTCTTAAGGCGGATAGAGACGGATTGCTTGTTGTCAATGTTGCCGAATTGGCAGCATTTAATATGATTGAAGAAGTCATGTGCGCGACGCTGCACAGTCATACGATGGTAAAAGCCGGTGAATTGGTGGCCGCCACCCGGGCCATTCCCCTGGTCATGAAACGGGCGCCTATCGAACGGGCCGCCGCCATCGCCGGACAAAACGGCGGTGTGGTTTCCATACGTCCGCTTCACAAGGGAAAAGCCGGACTCATTATCACGGGAAACGAGGTGTATCACGGTCTTATTGAGGACCGTTTTGCACCCATTCTGACCCGAAAACTTACCGATTTGGGCTGTGAAGTGGATCGCATCAGTTTTGCACCGGATGATACGGAGATCATTCGCCAGGCCATCTGCGCGCATATTGAGCGAGGCTGCGATCTGATTCTTTTGAGCGGCGGCATGAGCGTGGACCCAGACGACGTTACCCGAAGAGGGATTCGCCTGGCAGGGGCTGATGAAATGCATTATGGTGCTGCAGCGCTTCCGGGCGCCATGTTTCTGGTGGCTTACATTGGGAAAGTGCCGCTGATCGGTGTGCCGGCCTGTGGTCTTCATCACCGTATCACCGTGCTCGATCTGGTTCTGCCCCGTATTCTGGGTGGAGAAAAAATCGGCAAAAAAGAACTGGCATTTTTAGGTCACGGCGGGCTTTGCCAGGATTGTCCGGAGTGCACATATCCGCATTGTGCGTTTGGTAAAGGAAACTAACCCGAACATTTCATAAAAATTTTCATAAAATATCCGGACTAACGTAAAATTGAGTCTAAATTTTGGAGAAAATAAAATGACAGACCTTGAACAAATCAACAATGGTCGGATCGTTGCTGTTTCAATTAGCCCCAAAAAAGGCGTTAAAAAAACAAATATTCTTCTGGCTAGCCTTATCGAAAACTACGGTCTGGAAAACGACGCCCACGCCGGTGATTGGCATCGCCAGGTCAGTCTTCTGGCCATTGAAAGCATTGCCAAAATTCGAAAGAAGGGCCTTGATGTTAATCCCGGCGATTTTGCCGAAAACATTACCACAGAAGGCATCACGCTTTACGAACTGCCTGTGGGCACCCGGTTGAAAATTGGAGAAGACGCGTTGGTTGAAGTCACCCAGATCGGCAAGGAATGCCATGACCGCTGTGCCATATACAAACAGGTGGGCGACTGTGTGATGCCCAGAGAAGGGATTTTTGTAAAGGTCCTCAAAGGCGGCAATATCGGTCCTGCTGACGGCATTTACATCTTTGATAATCATTGAGGGAGCCTTTTATTCTTTTTACGTTGGAAGGAAAAGGTCTTAAGATTCATCACACGGCCGGTGCTTTGTATACCACCGGAGTCAGAGTATCAAATGGGCTGACGAAAATACGCTTGATAAAATATTACAGATGGTATATAGATTTAAAACGGTGATGGAGTTCACCGAATAACCGCACGTCAGTGCTGATGACTCCTGCTATGCTCAATCCCCTGGCGGGAGTATTGTTAACAACTACCGCACAAAACTCCCGCCAAACACCAAACCAAAAGTTTTTTTACGATCCAACGAACTGATAGATTGCAGTTCCAGTCCATACCGACCCATCCTTCGAGTCAACCTGAATCCCGATCTTTCCTGAATAATTATCGTTTATATCCATTCCGCCTGACTGGCGTTGGTCCTATCTGATGAATTACAATGCCGAAACATCTTTTTGAAACGAAAATAGTTTTTTACGGATTTGTTCGACATTCGAAAGCCGATCTGAAAGCGTTGACAGGGTCTGAGAAACCTCCTGTTCGCTCTGGTCTTTGAGGACCACCGCCCGGTTCAAAGCCTCCCTGATGGTGGAGATGGTCAGGTCTATTTTTTCATTGAGCGTTTTTCTAAACTGTCTGCTGGTGTCGTCAACCCGCCGGATCAGGTCATATCTCACCCGACCGCAATGCCTTTCGAATCGACCGGAGATGGTGTCCTTCATCCGCTTTAAAATAATCCCTTTGGTTATAAATTTCGGCAGGGCAAAACGGATCGACAACCCGATGAGCTCTATAGCGCCCGGATCATCTTTTAGCAGAAAATAGAATTCGCCTCTTTTGGAAAGTTTTTCAACGAAGGTAAAGGGTTTGAGTTCCACCTGAAACAGATCGGATGTCACTTTAACGATGTTTTCAATGATATCATTGGTGCGTTCTGCGATATCCATGTAGATTTGTTCAAGGATCGCAGCAATATTTTCCGCTTCTTTTTGTCTGAACCTATTGAAAGTGACCATGATTTCGTCAAAAACAAAATTTTCCATTTCCTTTTCAAGATCATGACTACTTGAGTGCCGTGCAGTTGTTTCGGCAAATTTATTCTCCAGTTTTTTCAACAGCACCGGCAGGTCTTCTTTTGTAAGGACAGCAAGATCATCATCCAGCGTTTGATGAAGTTTTCTGATGTGGCCCTCTAAAATAAAATTTTGACGGTCCCGGTCTTTTTGGGCGGTATCGGCATATTGTTCAAAGGATGCAATTTTTGTTTTTAACTCCTCAACAGATAACCGGGCTGCTTCCTGCTCGAGCGTGTAGGCCATGGTTTCATCAGCGGTATATTTTAAAAGAGATCCGATGACCGAACCGAGAAAGGTTTTTCCCTTTTCACGATGCAAAAAATCTTTAAGATCATTCTCAAATGATAATACATTAGACTGGGTTAATTTGTCCGTATCACCGTTAAGCTTTCCTAAAAGTGCAGATTTAGCGGAAATCGGGTAGAGATTGATTGATTTTCCCAAATCCTTTCGGATAAGATCGGTGGTAAAGTCCATGGACTCGTATAGATCCGACTCATCCACCAGATCGGTTTTGTTTAACACAAAAAAGAACTTATCCGCATGCTCTCGGACCTCCTTTAAAAATCGATGCTCGGCCTCGCCCAGCGGCGGATCCGGGGTGACAATAAATACACCGGCATCCACATACGGCAAATATGCATAGGCCACATCTGTATTATGTTTAAACACCGACCCCACACCCGGTGTGTCGATGATCCGTACCCCGTTTTTCAAATAATCCGACGGATAGAGGACCTCCACCTCTTTGACACGTAACTTGTTTTTGGGGTTTTGTTTTTCAGTCACAAATCTCGGAATATCCGTTAGGTGAATCTCCTCTTCTTTTTCATCCAAATAGCGCACAATGGCCTTGCTTTCTTGACCGAATCGCAAAATAGTGACGATGGAAGTTAACGGAACAATGGACGTCGGAAGAATTTCAGCACCGATCAGGGCATTGATTAAAGTGGATTTTCCTCTTTTAAACTGCCCCATTACCACCAGGTTAAACTGTTCCAATTCCAGCTTTTCGGAAATCTCGCCAAGTCTTTTATTCCCGTTGTTTTTAATTTTGGAAAGATCGTCGACAATATCAAAAAGCCCGTCTTTAATTACAGTATACTGATTTTTCATGATGATATCGCCTCCCCTATATTCACATATTGGATGTGTCTATCCTGCGAAAATACAAAAAAACCCTGCTCAGTTCTAAACCGGGCAGGGTTTTGGTTTTTGTATCTACAGCGAAAGATAATGTGGACATTGGCGAATAACTCCTACCCGTTTTAAGTAGAAGTCATCATTTCTATCCCCTATGCAAAAGATACGAAAAGTTCAGGCAGACTTCATTGCCTCCTGGAATTTTCATCAAAATGTTAATCTATAAGGGTGGTTATGTCAAGTTCGATTTCACATTAATTCTCGCTATTTTAGTTGATCTTTTGTTCTTACCGGCACTTCGAGATGAACGCCGGTCATTACTGCGGGAAAAACTGTCTGTAACGATGTGCAGAAACCAGTTGAATTCGAGCATTGATACCATTTTTCATTTTCGTTTTTATTTTCTTGACTGAAACACGGCAATTTGTAAGACTTCAAAAAAATGACGGAATGTTATATGATAATCGATAGATAACCGGACCGTACTATCGAACATGCGTATGAAAAATATGAGGCCATCACATTGAATCTGAAAGGAGGTGAATTTTTCCAACTTAAAGGTACTGACATTTATTTTAAAAGAAAGGAGTGAGAACGATGAAAAAAGCCACGTATCTAAAACACATTTTGATTTTTTCCCTATGCTTAACTGTCATTATCTTCTTTGCCGCTCCAAGCAAAGCAGGCAGTTTCAAAAAAGAGTACAAAATGACACTGAATGTAGGTCCTACCTTCTACTGGGGAATGGGAGCTATTAAGTTTTCTGAATTGGTTAAACAGAAGACGGATGGAAAGGTCAATATCAAGCCTTATTTCGGCAGTGCTCTTTTAAAGGGTGCACAGTTGAAGTCGCCACAGATGGTTGCCACCGGTGTTATCGACTGTGCCTATGAGTCTACCATAAATTCTTCCCCGGTCATGCCCGAAATGAACATATTTTCACTTCCCTTTTTTATCAACAACTTTGATAATCTCGACAAAATAGAATATGGCGAAACCGGAAAGGCCATTTTTAAGGTCATGGAAAAGAAAGGCTTGGTGGGACTCGCGTGGGCTGAAAACGGCTTTAGACAGGTCACAAACAGCAAACAGGCCATACAAAGTCCTCAGGATTTGAAGGGGCTTAGACTTCGGGTTGTCGGAAGTCCTATTTTCATCGACACATTTAGACAACTGGGTGCTGATCCCGTCAACATGAACTGGGGAGATGCGGTAACGGCATTTCAACAGGGAGTGGTGGACGGCCAGGAAAATCCGGTCGGTGTCCTCATACCGGTTCAAATCTGGCAGTATCACAAATATGCCACGTTCTGGAATTATCTTGTGGATCCGGTTATCGTTTATTGGAACAAGAAGCAATTCGACGCGTTCCCCAAATCCATCCAAAAGGCGATCAGGGAAGCCGCCGTAGAATCAGCGAGGTTCGAAAAGGCACTGTGTCGTGCCGGGCTTGACGGGGACAAATCTCTTAATATACTGAAAAATGAATTTAATTACACCATGAAGGTCCCCGATCCCATCAAATTCATGGAAGGTAAGGGAATGACCGTTTCCTTACTTTCAGATAAAGAACGAGAGGCGTTTATACAGGCCACCCAATCCTTATATGAAAAGTGGGTTCCCAAGATCGGGAAAGATCTCTATGAAAAAGCAAAGGCGGATATGGGGAAATAACCCATGTAGAATGATTAAAAAGCCCCGAGAATGATTCAATTCTTCGGGGCTTTTTAAAAGAAAGGAAAAAAATGGGACAGACGAAGCAACGGATTAGACTGGATCACTGGTTAGCTTCAATTTTACTTTTTTCCATGGCATTGATAGCCTTTATCAATGTGCTCAGTCGTTACCTATTTCACTTTTCTTTTGCTTCAACAGAAGAGATTACAATCAATCTTTTTGTATGGCTGACGGTAATTGGTTCGGGGATCGCCTTTGAGCGTGGCGGGCAGCTCGGGATGGTGACCTTATACAATATTTTTCCCAAAAAATTCAAAAAATCGGTGATATTTTTCAGTTCGGGTCTCAGCGCAGTCCTCTTTTTACTGGTTGATATCTACATGATCCAGGCCATATACGAAGAGTTGACGCTGTTCCATGCAACTTCCGCCGCACTAGGGATTCCTGTCTGGATTTACTATCTGGGAGTTCCTGTATTTTCCGTTTTTGTATTTACAGGTATATACAGAGATGCCTCTGTAAAATTGGAAGCGCTGGAGAGGGACAATATCTGATAATGGAAATCCTGGTCATTTCACTCTCCTTTCTTTTACTCATGGCCCTTGGTCTTCCCATTGGCACATCACTGGGAATAGCCGCAGTCATTACCATTTTTCAATTCGATTTGGGCATCGGTATGCTGGGAGTAAACTTTTCAACCGGTATCGCATCCTTTCCCCTCCTGGCGATTCCCTTTTTCGTCTTGGCAGGAATAATTCTTGAAAAGGCCGGACTCGCAGCGACCATTGCCCATTTTTTTGAATTGCTCGTCGGAAAGGCCGTGGGCGGGCTGGCCATGGTTGCCGTGCTCACTTGCATGTTTTGGGGAGCACTTTCGGGATCGGGACCAGCCACAACGGCTGCTGTTGGACTCATCCTGTTGACACCGATGATAAAACATGGCTACGATAAAAATTTTGCCGGTGCAACCATTGCAAATTCTTCCGATCTTTCCATCATCATACCGCCCAGTATCGCATTTATCATATACGGCAATATCACCAGTGTCTCGGTAAGCGCACTCTTTATGGCCGGCATTATCCCGGGTATAATCACAGGTGCCGGAACCGTTCTGGTCGCCTATCTCATTTCGAAAAAAAGAGGTTATCGTGGAGTGGACAGAAGGGGAAGTCCAAAGGAAATTCTCATCGCGCTGAAGGATTCCATCTGGGCGATCCTCGCGCCGGTGATCATTCTGGGCGGGATATACGCGGGGATATTTACCCCGACGGAGGCGGCGGTCGTAGCCGTTTTTTATAGCCTGTTTGTGGCGGTCTTCATATACCGATCTATTTCATGGCGGGATCTCATAACCATTCTTGTTGATGCCAGCGTAACGAGTTCGGTCATTATGTTCATCGTGGTATTTGCAGGTATTTTTACCTGGGCGACATCGGTGATCGGCGTTATTGACCTGGCGGCCAATTATATTATCAAAATCTCCCCCAACGCGGTGGTCATGATCATTTTGATAAATTTTCTTCTTTTGGCCTTGGGTATGATTCTGGATGCGATATCCATTTCATATCTCATTATGCCCATTCTCATTCCCGTGCTTTCAGCTTTTAAGATCGATCCTTTGTGGTATGGTGTTATTTTTATTTCGGCTCTGGCCATTGGCCAGGCAACTCCGCCTGTTGGCGTAAACCTGTTTACGGCAGCAAATCTCATCAATGGAGATCTGGATTCCGTGGCAAAGCAGGCAATCCCTTTCGTAATCATGGATGTCATTGTGTTAATTATCCTTTCTCTCATACCCGCTTTGTCGATGTATTTACCTGTTAAGGCTGGACTGTATACGCCATAATCTCCGGAACGGAATGTACTAAATAAATTAGGTTGCCGACGACTAAACACTGTTTCTAAACGTTCATCCGAAAAGGTTGACAAGCACCATTCATGTCACTATATTTTAGCAAACTGTTGAACTTTTAAAATTATACGGAAAGGAAACAATCTTATGGCAAAGGATATTCTTGAAATAGGAGACAGCAATTTTGAATCCGAAGTATTACAATCAGATAAACCTGTATTGGTCGATTTTTGGGCACCCTGGTGTGGCCCGTGCAGGGCAATCGGACCCATCGTCGAAGAACTTGTTAAAGATTTCGGCGACAAGGTAAAGTTTACAAAATGCAATGTTGATGAAAACCCGACAACCCCTACCAAATACGGCATAAAATCCATTCCTACCCTTATTTTCTTTAAAGATGGAGAAATTCAGGACAAGGTTATCGGTATCGTTGCCAAATCAAGGCTCGAAGAAATGATATCTAAAGTTTAGCAGGAAATCTTGTAAACGAAAAATGTCGATTGCGAACCTGCTATTATCGGCGGTGGCCCGGCAGGGCTTGCCGCCGATCTTTATGCGGCACGTTCCGAATTAAAGGTCTTTTTGTTGGGAAAAATGAAACGAATTATTACGTTAATTCTTATTCCATTATTTGTGTTTTCCGGTTGTGCATGGTTTAATCCAAAAGAAGAAAAGACCGATATGGAACTGGTCAGCGATGGAATGGATCAATTCAACAACGCGGATTATCAGGATGCCATAGAATCCTTTGAAAAACTTAGAGACTGGTACCCTTTCAGCAAGTATGTTATTCTTGCCGAACTAAAGATTGCGGATTCGTATTACCATATAAAAAATTATGAAGAAGCCGTGGCAGCATATGAAGCATTTGAAAACCTTCATCCCCGTAACGAAGCCATCCCTTACGTCATTTTTCAAATCGGGCTTTGTTATTACGAGCAGATCGATACCATCGACAGAGATCAAACCCCTGCAAAAAACGCACTAGATGCTTTCAATCGTCTTAAAAAACAGTTTCCTAAAGATGGTTATGCTCACAGAGCTGAAGAGCACATTAAACAATGCATAAAGAACCTTGCCGGGCATGAATTTTATGTTGGATTTTTTTATTATAAGAGTAAGCATTACAAAGCAGCCCTAAGCCGCTTCAAATCAGTACTATCCAACTTCCCTGATGTCGGATTTCATCAACAGGCACTCCAATATGTCAGCATTTGTGAGGAATTACTCACAAAAGATCAGATAAATTAGATAAAAATACTTTACATATATATTGTAATATTATATTAAGTTTTGTTCGTGTTTTTGAAAAGGAGAAATAATCATGTCCAGAATATGTGAAATATGCGGGAAAAAGCCCCTCGTTGGCCACAACATAAGCCATGCTCATAATTTAACGAAACGTCGCTTTAATCCAAACCTTCAGAAGGTAAGAACATTACAAAAAGGAAGGGTTAAAAAGATGATGGTTTGCACCAGCTGTATTAAATCAGGGCAAGTTGTTAAAGCACCCTAAATCTAAAAGGGTATAATAAACCAAAACAAATACAGATCATCTGTCAATTCTTCTGACAGCCTGAATATGTTTCACCTTTCTAATGGCCGAGAGAACCCTGTTTAAATGGTCGGTGTTTTCGACGGCGATGGTGAATACACTGTCGACGATTTTACTCTCCCGCGTTTCTGTGTTCGCACTTAAAATATTGGCGCCATTTTTGCTGATATTCGCAGTAATATCCGCCAGCAATCCAACCCTGTCATAAGAACGAACCAAAATCTTTACAGGATATGTATCAGCTATATCCACACTCCATTCCACATCTATTTGTCGTTCAGAGCTCATTTTCATCGCATTAACACAACGTGTGCGATGGACAGTAACCCCATAACCTCTCGTAATATAACCTATAATAAGATCTCCTGGAACCGGCTGACAGCATTTTCCAAACTTGATCAAAATATCGTCGACACCTTTTACAATCACACCCGTCTTCGGCTTTTTCTTTCTAACGCGGCTAATGATTTTATCAAGAAAGGATGCGGAATCTTCTTTTTCTTCGGGTTTCGGCTCAACCTTTCGAATAATCTGCAAGGGCGTAATTTTTCCGTAACCCACGCTTGCGATCAGATCATCCAAATGCTTAAAACCAAAATGCTCCACCACCTTCTCCATCTCTTCCGATTTCGAGAGTGTATTAAAATTTAGGCGGTATTTTCGAAATGCCTTTTCGCACATCTCCCGACCGAGGGTAATGCTTCGTTCTTTTTCCTGGGTTTTGATCCATTGCCTGATCCTGGAACGGGCTTTGACGGTTTTAACAAAATTGAGCCAGTCTTTACTGGGATGACTCTTCTTTGAAGTGGATATTTCAACAGTGTCGCCAGTTTTCAACTCATATTGCAAGGGGACGATACGACCGTTCACTTTGGCCCCGATACACTGATTCCCGACTTCTGTATGAATCAAGTATGCAAAATCCACAGGAGTAGCGCCACTGGACACTGTTTTTATCTCTCCCCGGGGAGTAAAAACATACACTTCATCTGGAAAGAGATCAATGCGGACATTTTCCAAAAATTCATCCGGATTTTCAAAATTTTCCTGGTTTTCCACCAGGTTCTGTATCCAGGAAAACGTTTTGGTTGTCTTCTCATCAAGATGAAGACCTTCCTTGTAGCTCCAGTGGGCAGCGATACCTGATTTGGCAACTTTATCCATTTCCCATGTTCGAATCTGAATCTCAATACGTTCCCCAAAAGGGCCGATGACGGTTGTGTGGAGAGACTGGTACATATTGGGCTTTGGAACCCCGATATAATCCTTGAACTTTTTAGCAACCGGTTTCCATAGAGAATGAATCACCCCGAGGGCTTCATAGCAATGGGGTATGGTATCCAAAATTATTCTAAACGCAATGATATCGTAGACATCTTCAAATTCAAGGTTCTGGGACAACATTTTTTTATATATACTGTAAAAATATTTATACCTTCCAAGAACTTCGCATTCAAGGTTGTGCTCATCCATCTTTTTTTTGATGAGGTCTCTGACCGTTTCAATATATTTTTCGCCTTCTTCTTTATCTTTATTTATGTGCTGTTCTATCTTGGAATATTCATCAGGCTGGATATACATAAACGATGCGTCTTCAAGTTCCTTTTTAATCCAGTAAATCCCGAGACGACCGGCAATTGGGGCATATATATCGAGGGTTTCCCTAGCAATTTTTGCCTTTTTTTTCGGCGAGTGAAACTCCAGTGTCCTCATATTGTGAAGTCGATCTGCCAATTTGATCAATATGACCCGGATATCATCCGCCATGGCCAGGATCATTTTTCTGATGCTTTCAGCCTGGCGTGCCTGGGAACCGCTGCTAAAAGGGAGGACACTCAGTTTAGTTACACCCGATACAATATGGCTGATCTCTTTGCCGAACATCTCCTGGATCTCTTCTATGGTGGCGTGCGTATCTTCAACAACATCGTGTAACAGGCCGGCGGCAACACTGACGACATCGAGCTTCATATCGGTAAGGATGCCGGCCACCTCAAGGGGATGGGACAGATAGGGTTCACCGGAAAGGCGAACCTGTCCATCGTGGACCCTGGCAGAGTAAATATATGCACGATCGATAATATCAAGATCCACATCCGGGTAATACTCGGTAATTTTGTCGATGATATCGTTAATACGGATCATGGTGAAAAATCCCCCGCAATGCGGGACAGGCTTGGCTCATCGAAGATCACCCATTGCTGGGAAGGACCAGGCTTTTTTTTCTCCTGAAAGGAGTTGTTTTACTTAAAATCGTACAAGTAAAAGTATCTATCTCTGGTTAACCGGTTTCCGGTTGGCCAGTTGACCGGTATTAAATTACAGGCGAACCGGCATAACGGGCCGACGGGCACAACCTTTGTTAACTATAGCTCACTTCAAACTCATCCATCAACTTTTAAGGCAGAACCAGAGAATTCTGACTGGCTCAAATGAACAGGTTTTCAATTCAAAGAAATAAATCAATATGCCTTAGCAAAGACGACTCGACCGGTGCTTGGACTACCGCAGCATATACATTTGCCTTTCTCTAGTGGGTTATCAAAGGGAATACATCGAATTGTAACCGCAAGATCGTCTTTGATTTTCGTCTCGCAAATATCTTCCCCGCACCAGTGGGAATGTGTGAACCCGCCGTGTATTTCAGGTTTTTCCTGATTTTCCGGGGTGAAAAAATCATAGAATTCATTCTTATCATCGATTGAAAAAGTGTATTTTTTTCTAGAAGACAAGGCACGCTCAAATAATGTGTCCTGAATTTCATCCAGGATATGTGTTATTTCTCCGACAAAATCATCTTTTTTTATGGACACTTTATCATTGTGGCGTTTGTCTCTGCGACCAACGTATACGGAATTTTCGGAAATATCTCTAGATCCGATTTCCACCCGAACCGGAATCCCTTTTTTTATCCATTCCCACCCTCTGGCCCCACCGATATCACGGCTGTCAACCTCTACTCTAAGTCGACGATGATGGTAGAATTTGTCACTCAGCTCTTTTTTTAAGTTTTCCACAAATTCCATCACTTTTGCTCTGTCTTCAGACTTTCGGATGATGGGTATCAAAACCACATGCGAAGACGCAACCTTTGGCGGGAGAATGACACCGTCATCATCACCGTGGGACATGATGAGTCCGCCGATAAGCCGGGTGGACGAGCCCCAAGACGTGGTCCACGCATACTCTTCAGTCTCTTGGGCGGTCTGAAACTTGATATCGGAAGCCTTTGCAAAATTTTGTCCCAGAAAATGTGACGTACCTGCCTGAAGACCTTTTCTGTCTTGCATCATCGCTTCCATGGACAGGGTATCGACCGCTCCGGGAAATCTTTCGGAGGCTGATTTTCTTCCTTTAATCACCGGCATGGCCAGGTATTCTTCGGCCATTCTGGCATAGACATCAAGCATTAATTGCGTCCGCTCGATGGCTTCTTCTTTCGTTGCATGTGCCGTGTGGCCTTCTTGCCACAAAAACTCACTGGTTCGTAAGAAGAGACGTGTTCGCATTTCCCATCTCACAACATTTGCCCATTGATTGATAAGTATGGGGAGATCTCGATAACTTCCAACCCATTTTGAAAACGAATCTCCAATGATCGTTTCAGAAGTAGGGCGTACAATCAGGGGTTCATTGAGTTTGCCTGCGGGTTCAAGCCCGCCGTCTAATCCTTTTTCCAGCCGGTGGTGAGTCACAACAGCACATTCTTTTGCAAATCCTTCTACATGCTCAGCCTCTTTCTCAAGAAAAGACAGGGGGATAAAAAGCGGAAAATATGCATTTTTAACCCCTGTTTCTTTAAACATGTCATCCATTTCCCTAACGATGTTTTCCCAGAGAGAATATCCCCATGGTTTTATAACCATACACCCTCTCACCGGTGATCGTTCCGCCATATCCGATGCTTTGACCACTTCCTGGTACCATTGAGGATAATCTTCAGCTCGCGTTGGTGTTATGGCAGTTTTGTTCTGTTTTCCCATTTAATCATTCCTCGATTCATCAAGTTTATCAACCTCAGCCAGCAAAACCTCGACAATTTTGTCTTCAGGAAATTTTTTAATGACCCTTCCTTTTTTAAAAAGAATTCCTGTGCCGTCGCCGCCGGCAACACCTATATCGGCCTCTTTGGCCTCTCCCGGCCCGTTCACCACGCAGCCCATAATGGCAAGTTTGATGGGCAGCGGCTTTAACAATAAAGCGTTTTCAACCTGTTCGAGAATTTTAAACAGGTCGATTTTGCAGCGACCGCAAGTGGGACAGGATATAATGTCCGGCCCGTATTGGCGGATGTCCAGCGCTTTTAAAATTTCGTATCCAACCCTGACCTCTTCTATCGGGTCCCGGGTCAAAGAAACACGAATCGTATCCCCGATACCTTCTGCAAGGAGCATTCCGATGCCAAGAGACGACTTGACGACGCCACAATAGAGTCCTCCTGCCTCTGTTACCCCCAAATGAAGGGGCAAATCGGTCTTTGAGGAAAGAAGCCGGTACGCTTCTACGGTACGATGGACGTCGGAGGCCTTTATCGATATCTTTATGTTATTAAAGTCGAAAGATTTCAATAAATCAATATGTCGTACAGCGCTTTCAACCATGGCTTCTGCGGTTGCCCCATTATATTTCTTTAGGATATCTTTTTCAAGAGAACCTGAATTGACCCCGATCCTGATGGGGATGTTAACGTCCTTTGCGCAATCAACAACCGCTTTTACTTTTTTTCCACCACCGATATTTCCCGGGTTAATTCGCAGACCGTCGGCACCGGACTTCGCCGAGGCAATCGCCAGTCGATAGTCGAAATGGATGTCGGCAATAATCGGTATCGAAATTTGTTGCTTAATAGAAGATATCGCTTCAGCAGCTTCAAGGTCAGGCACAGCCGCTCTGACGATCTCACACCCGGCTTTTTCCAGACGATGGATTTGGGAAACCGTGGACTGAACATCCTGGGTAAAGGTATTGGTCATGGATTGGACGGCAACCGGTGCGCTGCCACCCACGCTGACATCTCCAACCTTAATCTGGCGGGTTTTTATTCGTTTTATTGAAAAAGCCATGACGACCTGTTATTAAATAAATCTGACAATGATTCTTTGTAATAGTTTAGTCCTTTGAAACAAATCGTTTTTTTATAAAGTGAATAAAACGTATAGATAACAGACAGCACCCTGAAATTCAAGCAAAATGCAGATCCCGGATAGGTTTCAAAATAGATTGATCTGAAAACAGCCAAATTTATCACCTTTTTACAGCAAAAACCTCACGAAAGGAGTGTGCAATGAGTCTTCCTAAAGGTAAAAGTTTTTCAACAAAACACGGACCCGATGAAAAACCTGACACCTCGATTAAAAATGAGATATTGAAACAGACAAAAAATGAAAAAATCCCCTGTGCCGTGGCATTTGAAATTGCAAAAGCGTTACAAATATCACCGGAGATGGTGGGCAAAACAGCTGACCTGATGAATTTTAAATTGACGAAATGCCAGCTGGGGTTGTTTGGATATCAGCCTCAAAAAAAGATTGTTAAACCTCAAGACAGCATAAAAACAGATGTAAAAGATGCCATTTCCGATGCACTTTTTCAGGGAAGACTATCTTGCAAAGACGCATGGGACATTGCATCCCGCTTGAACGTCGGCAAAATGACGGTCAGCAGTACCTGCGAAGCCATGGAGGTCAAAATAAAAGGTTGTCAGCTGGGAGCGTTTTAAGCAAATTCTCGAATGGTTAAAAACAATAAGCAGTAACTTCTTAAAAAGCAATAAAGACCACTGATGATAAAATGTATAAGATATTGGGTGCTTGAGCGTGTTCGTGAGACTTAAAAAAATCATAGTAAATCTATATTTGACGAGAAAAATGGAAAGGATTTTACTTTTTGAGAATCATGATTAGTGTTTGATAAAAGAAAAATAAACCTATCCATTTTACGTTGAGTATGAAAAATGAAACGCAGAGCTTTTATCAAAAAAATACTAATGAGTTTACAGACCCTGTTTCTGATGCGTTTTTTTAACCCAGCGTTTGTGCTGGCAGCCATTGGGGAAATGAACAATCATCCATTGCACTATAACCCCCTCAACGGACGAAGTTTGAGAGATATTGCGCTAAAAAGAGAGCATCACGGCAATGGCGTTTTCATAAATCCCATCGGACCTTTGCGGAAAAGAAGGTTTCTTCAACTTTTAAAATGGAAGCTCAGCCCAAGCCAGTTCAGTCCCTACCTCAAAGATCAGACCGTTCATCCCATTGTCATAAACTGGTCGCCAGTACAGACACGTCAAGGCGTCAGCGTCACTTTTCTCAAGCACGCCGGAGTTCTCATCAAGGATGCCGACAAATATCTGATGGTGGATCCGATGTTTTCCGATCTGACATGGTTTATTGAGGATTTTTCACCTTTTGCATTCAACCCTAAACAGATTCCGAAACCGGATCACGTTTTGATCACGCACGGTCATTACGACCACCTGGACAAGTCCTCTCTGTCCACCCTGGATAAAGCCACCCATATGATTACCCCCTTGGGGCATCATCGGGTATTTCAGGATTTGAAAATGAAAAATCGAACACAGCTTGACTGGTATGACACCTATCGCAACGGCGATCAATCGATAACATTTCTGCCCAGCAATCATTGGACCATGCGAAACCCTTTTAGAGGTCCCAATCGGTCTTTATGGGGAGGGTATATGATCGAAACATCCGGCGGACACACGATTTATATCATGGGGGATTCAGGATACTTCGACGGATTTTCAGAAATCGGACAGGATTTCGACATCGATTTGGTCATTATCAATCTTGGTGCCTATGAACCCCGGTGGTTCATGGCTTCCAGCCATATCAATCCCAAAGAAGCAGTTCAGGCGTTTAAAGAACTCAATGCCAAAAAGATGATGATCGTTCACTGGGGAACGTTTCGTCTAGGGGACGAACCGGTCCATTTTCCACCCAGAGACTTGAAAAAAGAACTGGAAAAGGAAGGATTGAGTGACCGGCTGGTGGATATCAAGCATGGTGAAACATTCTTTTTAAACTAACTTGTGTCACTAAAACTGGCCCACAAAAGGATTATAGCGCTTTTCCCTGCCGATGCTTGTTTCCGGGCCATGTCCTGAAAGGACCTTTACGTCATCATCCATTTTGAAAAGCTTTGTCTTAATGCTCGATATCAATGTGTTGAAATCGCCACCGGGAAAATCGGTGCGACCAATGGAACCTGCAAAAAGCGTGTCGCCAACGAAAACAACACCGTCTGAATAAAGAGAGATCCCACCCGGTGTATGTCCGGGGGTGTGAATCACGCTTAAGGTAATGTCACCAAAAGAAACGGTATCGCCTTCCTCCAGGGTTTGATCACAGGGCGGCGAGTTTTCCACTGAAATACCAAAAAACGCAGCATTTGATGAAAGGCTTTCAAGCATGGGTGCATCAAGGGGATGGATGAGGATGTCGGCGCTGGTTGCCTCTTTCATCTTCCCGTTTGCGCTGACATGATCAAAATGTCCGTGGGTATTAATGATATATTTTACTTTAAGTTTATCATCGGCAAGAGCAAGAAGGATTCTGTCTGCATCACCTCCCGGGTCAATGACAACAGCTTCTTTTGTTTTCGAACATCCACAGATAAAACAGTTTGCCATAAGCGGACCAACGGCCAATTCTTTAATAATCAAAATATCCTCCTTAGTAATAGCATAGACCTTTGAAACAAATCGATTTCATTGGTCTTCGCTTTCAGCTACGCCCAACAAAAAAGGAGCTTCAGGTATGATTAAATTTTTGACTGGAAGCTGTCTGAGTGGATTAGGGATCGTTTTGAAAGAACCGTAGACGATTTGACTTTATGGATAAAACTCTCTGTTAAAGCAGAGATCTTTATAAACAGCCCGGGCAGGTTCTTTCATTACGAGCCCTTATTCACGAGTTCTTTCAGCAAAAATTTAATCATACCTGAAGCGGTAATGTCTTAAAAAGTGTTACCCTGCCCATAAGATCAAAAGCGACATTCACGAAATCCTCTTCTGTGCCTGCTCAACCAGCTCCACAAGACTGACGATTTTTTGTTTCGGCTTTGAATTTGTAATTTTTTCAAATGTGTCCTCCGGAAGGACTTTTTTTAAATATCCTACCACATCAAAGCACTCCCACCAGCAGTCAAAGATTTTCCAGCAGACGGAATGGTCATCACCGCTTGCTTTGCAATAGGCAAATAAAACAGGGCCACCCAATCTGGGGCACCTTCGCTCAAGCTGATCGATGTTTTCATCCATTGTTAACCGGTTTCATTTATTTGTATGTCAGCCTTTATCTTAATTTTATTTTTTTTAAGGGCGATGCGTATGCTGTCGAGAATTCCATTGATAAAAGCACCGGATTCTTCGGTGCCAAATTTTTTCCCGATGTCAATTGCCTCGTTGATGGACACTTTTGATGGAATATCCTGACAGTCGAGCAGTTCATACACCGCGATTCTTATAATATTTCTGTCCACGCAGGCCATTCGATTTATTTTCCAATTATCGGAAAAGGTCTCAATAATTGAATCAATTTCAGGCTTTGCTTGAATGACGCCTTTTACAAGCTTTAAAAAAAAAGGGCGGGCCTTTTTTGAAAGAGCAAAATTAAGGCAGAAACGTTCCAGCAACTCATTTGAGTCATTCTGGTTCATATCCATATAAAAGAGCGCCTGCATAGCAAGTTCTCGGGACTTGCGACGGTTCCCCATGATTACGCCTGGTCGACGACCTCAATCAAATTTGCCATTTCTATGGCTGATATTGCCGCACTCCATCCTTTATTGCCGGCTTTTGTTCCGGCCCGTTCAATGGCCTGTTCAATGGTGTCCGTGGTGACAATGCCGAATATGACCGGAATTTCAGATTCCAAACTGACCATGGCAATGCCTTTGGAAACCTCGGCGCTAACATAATCGAAATGCGGAGTGGCGCCTCTGATGACAGCTCCAAGACAGATAATGGCATGATATCGGGAGGTTGTAGCCATCTTTTTTGCCATCAATGGTATTTCAAAAGCACCGGGAACCCTGACGATTTCAATATCCTCGTCTCTGGCCCCGGATCTTAACAGTCCATCCAAAGCCCCTTCAAGAAGTCTTTCGGTGATAAAGTCATTAAAACGGCTGACAACAAGCGCAAATTTTTTGCCCTCGGCAAGAAGATTGGCTTCAATAATTTTTGGCATATAACGTTCCTCCTGTTTCCGTTGCCTGAACCTTGCAAGATACCGGCGGTAATTCGGAATTAGGAAATAGATAACCGCAAATGAACATAAATATTATTATTTTTATTTGTGTTTATTCGTGTCTATCCGTGGTTTCCCTTATCCTCTTTCCTCTTTTCTCTTTCCTATTTCTGGCTAACTTGCTACGACACAGTATCGATATTTAACAGGTGTCCCATTTTAAGCTGCTTACACTTTAAATACCGCCGATTGAATTCATTGGGTTCTGTTTCGATCTCCATCTGCTCAACGATACTTAGGCCATACCCATCAAGTCCCACCATTTTCTTGGGATTATTGGTAAGAAGCTTCATCTTTTTCACGCCGAGATCCACCAGAATTTGCGCCCCGATGCCGTAATTTCTAAGATCTGGCTGGAATCCAAGCCTCTCATTCGCCTCAACCGTGTCAAGACCCTGGTCCTGAAGGGCATAGGCTCTTATTTTATTAACAAGCCCGATGCCGCGCCCCTCTTGCCGAATATAAAGAAGCACTCCGGCGCCCTCCTGGTCGATCATTTCCATGGCCGCCTGCAATTGTTCGCCGCAATCACATCGAAGGGAACCGAAAATATCCCCTGTGAGACATTCAGAATGCACTCTGACAAGAACCGGTTTTTCAGAATCAATTTTCCCCTTAACCATGGCGATATGCAATAAGTTATCCACATCATTTTCATATACAACGGCTTTGAATTCTCCTGCAATTGAAGTGGGGATAATGGTTTCCGCCGATCTTCTCACGAATGACTCCGTACGCATACGGTATTCTATAAGGTCGGCGATGGTGCATATACCGATACCATGCTTTTCACTGAATTCTTCAAGTGCCGGCATTCTGGCCATGGAACCGTCTTCATCCATGATTTCACATATCACACCGGCAGGTTTTAAACCGGCAAGACGTGACAGATCGATGGACCCTTCTGTCTGCCCTGCACGCACCATCACACCCCCATTCCTGCCACGCAAAGGAAATATATGACCGGGTCTGACGAGATCGGCGGGTTGGGCATCGTCCGCTACAGCCGTAAGAATGGTTGTAGCACGATCCGCTGCGGAAATGCCGGTGGTTACGCCGCACCGAGCTTCGATGGAAACCGTAAAACCGGTTTGAAATGTAGAGGTATTGTGTTCGACCATCAATGGAAGGTTGAGGGAATCGATCTTTTTTCCGGTCATGGACAGGCAAATCAGCCCTCTTCCATGTTTGGCCATAAAATTAATGGCCTCAGGTGTAACAGCTTCAGCAGCCATGGTAAGGTCGCCCTCATTTTCGCGGTCTTCATCATCAACGAGAATGACCATACGTCCGGCCTTTATGTCTTTAATGGCTTCTTCAATGGTTATAAGTGGCATTTATATCTATGATCTCCTGACCCGGGTTAACCGGATTTTTTTCTCAAGCCCCCGCCGTATTTGCTTTGGCAGAGGGGGGACGCTAAAACATATGGAATTTGTTTAATAATTTCCTGTAATATGCAAATTAAATAAAACCGCTCTTCGCAAGAAACTCCATGTCCAAAGAGCTTCCGGCGCCGTTTCTCTTTTCATCATGGCGTTTGCCGCCGACAAAACGTTCAACGTATTTACCTATCATATCTGTCTCTATGTTGACAAGATCTCCGGCTTTTTTAAAGCCGATGGTCGTCAATTTTGCCGTATGGGGGATAATGCTGACATCAAAACTGTCATTTCCGCAATTATTAATGGTCAGGCTAATACCATCCACTGCAACAGATCCCTTTTGAATCATATAATGCGAAATGAATTCCGGCACCTTAAAGGAGACAATAATCGCGTTTCCTATATTTTGTTTAAGCGTGACGGTTCCAGTTCCATCGATATGACCTGAAACGAGGTGACCATCGATACGATCAGAAAAACGAAGTGCCCTTTCAAGGTTTACACGATCGCCGATCCTGGCACTTTTAAACGTCGTCTTTGCAAGCGTTTCAGGTGAAACGTCCACCGTAAAACGTTTGTCATCGATTATAACGACCGTCAAACAGGCACCGCTGACACAAATGCTGTCTCCGATCCTGGTCTGTTCAAGGAAAAAATCCGCATCAACGGTTATGCGTTTTCCCTGACCTTCCGGCCGAATCTCACGAATGGTTCCGAAACCTTCTATGATGCCTGTAAACATAAGTCATAAAATTGTCAATTCAAGATTGTCAGTTGAACAATCAAGAAAAAACCGGTTGATATCATTTTTATTTAACAGCAGATGGACGCTAATGAACATATATTTTATTTTTCAATTCGCGTTTATTTGTGTCTATCCGTGGTTGATGTTCTTTAATTCATTTTGGATATACCCTTCGATCATGACATCATCGCCGAATCGCCTGACACGAATATCCTTAACCGGAATACAATGATCCATTAAATCCACACCAGGGCCTCTACAGATGGGGATGCCGTCATCTCCTCCCAAAATTTTAGGCGCATAGAAAAACAGGACTTTATCAACGATTCCGGCGGATAGGGCTGAAGCGAACACCCGCCCCCCGCCTTCGATAAGGAGGCTGGTGATGCCCAAAGATCCCAAGAGATCCATAAGCCGGTCGAGATCGATCAGACCATCTATTACCGGCGATTCAATAACCCTGACACCTTTCTTTTCTAATCTGGTCTTTTTATCATTTGAAACCAAAGGACCGGTGATGAGTATCGTATCAGAATCCGAATGAAGCTGCAAGAGTTTGGCTTTTTCAGAAATTCGAAGGTGCGTGTCAAGAATAATCCTGGTTGGATCCAGTTGTTTTACATTTTTTAGAGGGGTCGTCAACCGAGTGGTCAAATTGGGGTTATCTTTTTCTACTGTGTTTATACCCACCATAATGGCATCCACAGCATGCCGGAGTTGGTGGACAAACTGCCTTGATTCTTCGCCGGTGACCCATCTGGAATCGCCTGTTTTTGTTGCAATGCGACCGTCAAGAGTGGCTGCGCATTTAACAATGATAAAGGGACGTTTTGTTACAGCATGTTTTATAAAAATTTCATTGAGTCGTTTTGCCTCTTTTTCACATACCCCCACCGTGATACTGATACCGCAACTTTCTAAATAGTCTAACCCGCCACCCTTTACACCGGGATTTGGATCATTCATTGCCGCGACAACCCGCCGGATACCGGAAGCGACAACCTTTTCGGTACACGGAGGTGTACGCCCCTTATGATTGCAAGGCTCAAGTGTAACATAAAGGGTTGCGTTTTTCGCCAAAGCTCCGGCATCGTCAATGGCATTGACTTCAGCATGAGCTTCTCCGGCAGCTTTATGATATCCTTTACCGACGACCTTTTGGTCTTTAACAATGACGGCACCCACCATCGGATTGGGCGATGTGAAGCCCTCCCCTTTTTTGGCAAGATCAAGTGCCATCTGCATAAAACGTTTGTCTTCTGTATCTGTCAAAATGCTACGGGCAACCCAATCCCTAATGAATTCGATTGATTACGAATTCATCCTGACTAATGCTTGCTTAAAAGATTTTTTAGTTCAGAAACAAAATCATTGACATCTTTGAATTCCCTGTAAACCGAAGCAAACCTTACATATGCGACATCATCTATTTCATGAAGTTTTACCATAATCTTTTCACCGATTTTGTGAGAAGGTATCTCTTTTTCTCCGGCTTCTCTGAGATCACGCTCCAGTTCATCGAGAAATTCGTCGATAATGTTAATGCTGATATCTCGTTTCTGACAGGCCTTTTGGAGGCCCGAACGCACCTTTTCACGGGAAAAGACTTCACGACGCCCATCTTTTTTTACTATCATAACAGGAATTTCTTCAATATGTTCATAGGTAGTAAATCGCCTGCCACATACAATGCACTCTCTGCGTCTCCGGATGACGTTTCCATCTTTACTCAATCTAGAGTCAATCACTTTGTTGTCGATTTCTGCGCAAAATGGACACTTCATGAATCCCTCCCTGGTTCTATCCCGGATTTTTCAAAGTTGCACCGGATGGACCGGCATCAATTTTTATAATGTCGATCCCCGCTTCCTTCAACATTTCTTCGGACATGGAATCGGCATATCCTTCTGAGTAACAGATTCTGCTTATTCCTGCATTGATAATCATCTTGGCGCATATGGAGCACGGCAGGTTTGTGCAAAAAAGTGATGCGCCCTTTATCGAGACACCATGATAGGCGGCTTGAATAATGGCATTCTGCTCGGCATGGATGCCGCGGCAAAGCTCATGGTTTTTACCCGACGCGATATTCAGCTTCTCTCGCAGGCATCCCGTTTCAAGACAATGTTCGATGCCGGCGGGTGCACCGTTGTAACCAGTCGATAAAATTCTTTTATCTTTTACGACAATCGCGCCGACCTCACGCCGAAGACATGTGGAACGCCTGGCAACAAGAAACGCAATATCCATAAAATAAGCTTCCCATGATGGCCGGTTGTCTGCCGAGGTCATTTTATTCCACCTCATTGTGCCGGTTGCGATACAGTGGGAACACTTCACACAGCTCTAAGACTTTGTTCTTTGTCGTCGCAATAATGTTATCATCCGTGTGATTGTAAAGCACCTGGACGACAAGTTTTGCAATGGTCTCCATCTCTGGTACTTTCATCCCCCTTGTGGTAATGGCGGGGGTCCCGATGCGAATCCCGCTGGTAAGTGTCGGGCTGAGAGTCTCAAACGGTATGGAATTTTTGTTGACGGTAATCCCGGCACGACCCAGGGCATCTTCAGCATCTTTGCCTGTAATTTTCAGGTTTCTTAAATCGACGATCATCAAATGGTTGTCGGTGCCGCCGGAAATGAGTTTGATACCGCTGTCCATCAGATGGCCGGCAAGCGTCTGTGCATTTTTAACCGTATTTTTCTGGTAGGTCTTAAACGACTCACTCAAAGCTTCCTTGAAAGCAATCGCTTTGGCGGCAATAACATGCATGAGTGGTCCGCCCTGGATACCGGGAAATATTTCTTTGTTTAATTTTGTACTGTAATCTGTCCTGGCCAAAATCAGTCCGCCGCGTGGCCCTCTTAAGGTTTTGTGCGTTGTTGAAGTTATCACATCGGAAAAAGGTACGGGAGATGGATGAAGCCCGGCGGCTACCAGGCCTGCGATATGGGCCATATCCACCATCAGATAAGCGTTTATCGACACCGCGATTTTCGAAAAAGCATCAAAATCTATAATACGAGGATACGCGCTTGCACCGGCAACAATCAACTTTGGCCGGTGCTTATTTGCCAATCGTTTCAGTTCTTCATAGTCTATGGTGCCGGTATCCGCATTTACGCCATAATGAATAAAATGATAAAGTTTGCCTGAAAAACTAACCGGGCTTCCATGGGTAAGGTGTCCGCCATGGGACAAACTCATCCCAAGAACCGTATCCCCGGGCTCCAACAAGGCAAAGTAAACGGCCATGTTGGCTTGGGAGCCCGAATGGGGCTGAACATTGGCATACTCTGCATTGAATAATTTTTTTGCTCGATCTACCGCCAATTTTTCTGCAATATCAACAAATTCGCATCCCCCGTAATAGCGTTTATCAGGATAACCCTCGGCATACTTATTGGTTAGAACACTCGCCTGGGCGGCCATCACTGCAGGGCTGGCAATATTTTCGGATGCAATAAGCTCCAGCGTGTGTGCCTGCCGGTCAATCTCCATAGAAATTGCACGGGCGATTTCGGGATCTACTTTTTCGATGAGTCTGTGGTTCAAATACATATCCCTTGCTTAGGCTGTTATCAAAGCAACATCGATAACATGTTGTCTATATTAATAAACCCATTGTTTTTGTAAACGAAAAGAAACTGGAAACTGGAAATTTGAAACTGGAAGGATAAGGATTTTGGCATTTTAAAAATGGCAGAATGCCTTTTATAGTTTCGAGTATCAAATTTCGAGTTTCAAAACTTATTTATCTCATCGAACTTTTCCAATCGCCGCTGGTGTCGTCCACCGTCAAAAGGCGTTTTTAGCCAGACTTTTACAATCTCCATAGCAAGAATGTCTCCGATAACACGCCCCCCCAAAACCAGGATATTTGAATCGTTGTGTCGTCTGCTCATGATAGCGGAGAAAATATCGGCACACAACGCCGCCCTGACATGAGGAAATTTGTTGGCCACCATGGACATACCGATCCCTGTACCACACATGAGTATGCCCTGCCCGAATTTTCCCGATGACACCATGGATGCGACTTTAATTCCGATATCCGGATAGTCCACCGAATCTTCACTGTAGCAGCCGACATCCTCAACATCAATGGATCTTTCAATGAGAAAGGCTTTGATTTTCTCTTTCAAAGCATATGCAGCATGATCGCTGCCGATGACAATGGGTGTTTTATTTTCGGCCATCATATTCCCCTGCATATTACGCTTGAAGTGATAACATTTTTAAAAAATGCTCTCGCATCGAGTAAAAAGAACGTTTTTTTGAAACGAACAAAATTATTCGACATCAATTACAGTGCGGCCCTTATATGTGCCGCAACTGGGGCATGCATGGTGTGGAAGCCTGGAATCACCGCACTGGGGGCAACTGGTCAGATTAGGGGCTGATATCTTTTGATGAGCCCGCCGTTTATCCCGCTTTGATTTTGATTTTTTACGTTTTGGAACTGCCATAAGTAATCACCTAATTAATTGTTTTTATTTAAATACTTTATAAACATGCACCTCAATAAAGGTTGAAGTTTAACTAATTGAAATAATACGCATTGTCAAGATTTTTCATATATATTTATTTTGGCACTCAAAAACAAAGTTTTTTTTATAATAGTTTAGTCTCTTGAAACAAATCGATTTCAAAGGAGCTTCAGATATGATTAAATTTTTACCTGGAAGCTGTCTGAGTGAATTAGGGATCGTTTTGAAAGAACCACCGGCGATTTAACTTTATGGAGGCAATTCTCTGTTAAAGCAGAGACATTTATTAATAGCCAGGACAGGCTCTTTCATTCTTGTTAGTCGTAGCTGACAGCGAAGACTAAACAAACCCTTATTCACGAGTCTTGTCCGCCTCGGGCGGGTTTATCCGCCTTGGGCGTGATCTTTCAGCAAAAATTTAATTATACCTGAAGCGGTAATGTTTTCAAAAGTGTTACATTGTCTTAAAGCTAATTCTTCATAAGCCTGAAAGCAAGTCCGGACAGTCTTTTTTTGGGTGTATCGTTTTTTAAAGCAATTGTCATGGCTTTTTTTGTGCCGATAAGAATGACCAGATTCTTACCCCGTGTAATGGCGGTATATAAAAGGTTTCTTTGAAGAAGAACATAATGCTGAACCATGATCGGTACTATGACGGCCGGGTATTCGGACCCCTGTGATTTATGAACGGATATGGCATATGCCAGAGAAACTTCATCCGTTTCCGTAAAATCATAATTTACCCCCCTTCCGTAGTAGTTTACCGAAAAGATATGTTCTTTCATATCCACATCGCTTATGGTCCCGATATCTCCGTTAAAAACATCTTTTTGATAGTTGTTTTTAAGGTGCATGACCTTATCTCCAACTTTAAATGTCGTGCCTGTGGTTTCAACCATCACCGG
>Ga0307425_1000354_pt1 | contig 28909 bp, 28 predicted proteins | sample SalMarWE160330MG_FD_202152 | JGI IMG/M metagenome (GOLD analysis project Ga0307425, IMG submission 202152) | Salt marsh sediment microbial communities from the Plum Island Ecosystem LTER, Massachusetts, United States - WE1603-30 | ecosystem: Environmental > Aquatic > Marine > Intertidal zone >...
TACCTTTTTTGACATTATGTGGAAAGTTTTGGCGCAGGTGACCGCCAGTTAGCATGCCGAGGATACTATTTATGACTCCATCATTGACAAAGATGAGTCTAACGGAAGGCACAGTATACTTAGCTGCCCGCGACAACGATCTCGCACGCCTCCTCGTGGCCGATGGTGTACCGCCCCTTTGGGAAAGAAAGCCCTGTTTTTCGACATTGATCCACATTATTCTTGAACAGCAGGTGTCTCTTGCATCAGCTAAAGCTATGTACCGTCGACTAATCGATAGCTTGGTACCATTTACACCAGATCGTTTTTTGGAATTGGGTTCATCATATCTGAGTTCGCTGGGTGTCACTCGACAGAAAGCAGCGTATTGCATTAATCTTGCCGAGGCAATTCTTGGGGACCGACTTGATCTAAGAGCCGTATCCAGAATGGATGACTTTGCTGTTGTTGACACACTTACTCGAATCAAAGGCATCGGTCCCTGGACCGCAGGTATCTATCTCTTGATGGCCCTGCGCAGGCCAGATGTCTGGCCCTCTGGGGACATTGCGCTGACAAATACAGTACGAAAGGTGAAGGGCCTTCATGAGTATCCATCTCCATCTACACTATCCAGAGTTGCTGAGACCTGGCGTCCTTTTCGGTCAGTTGCGGCGAGAATGCTGTGGCATCACTACTTGTCGAACAAGACTCAAGTTGTATCGGAGGCACGCTGACAACGCTATTCACCAAATGAACTATGTGTGACGCCGCTTGCGACGCAAGGGTTGCGCCACCAGTCCGCTGGTGATGCCACGAGGTTGGCGGAATAAGCAGGAATCAAGAAAAAATTGTGAGGAAAGCCCTATGAGCTTAGAAAAAGAGTCTTATGAAAGAATTATTGAGAACCTCCATGACGGTTTATATCTTGTGGACCGAGATAGGGTCATAACATACTGGAATAAGGCTGCCGAACAGATTTCCGGATTCACTGCTGATGAGGTTGTTGGTCAATCCTGTTCTGATAATATACTCACCCACGTCGATGGTGAAGGCAATAGTCTTTGCACCGGGATGTGCCCTCTTGCCGCAACCATTGCAGATGAAAAGCCTCGCGAAGCTGAAGTATACATGCACCACAAGGATGGTCACAGAATACCGGTTTCTATTCGTGTCAGTACATTAACCGACAGAGATGGTAATACAATCGGTGGGATAGAATTATTTACAGATATCAGCAATCAGGCAGCCAATGAATTGAGGGTAAAAGAACTTGAAAAGTTGGCTCTTCTTGACAACCTTACTCAATTAGCAAACAGAAACTATATTGAGGGAGAAATCAAAAGCAGATTCGAAGAGAAAAAACGTTTCAACGTACCATTTGGTATTTTCTTCATAGATATTGACCATTTCAAGAAATTTAATGACACTTATGGTCATGATGTGGGGGATGATGTTCTTAAATTTATTGCGAATACTTTTGTTGCCAACGCCAGACCATTTGACCTCTATGGACGCTGGGGGGGAGAAGAGTTTATTGGCATTATACGTAACATAAAAGGCCAAGACCTTGAGGAACTGGGGAACAGGCTTCGTTTACTGATAGAAAATTCATACATAATTCATGAGAACGAAAAGCTATGTGTCACAATTTCAATTGGAGCCACACTCGTTAACGAAAAAGACACTATTGACAGCCTCATAAAAAGAGCCGATACTCTTTTGTATAAAAGCAAAGCAGCAGGAAGAAATTGTTTGACAATAGGTTGAATAATATCGCCGAACCAATCAATGCCCTTGACCCCAAGGAGCGCTGTTTTTCAAGCTTCCCAAGTTGGCTTTTTAAGGTGTATTTCCCAATACCCGGTCCCCTTGGGGCAAGTGGTTTCAATCGTTATATGGTTTTGAATTTAATGAAAAAAAAAGGAGGTAAATCATGGCCAATTTTTTGTTTGTGTTAAGTCAGGATGACAATGAAAAGGCGACCAGGTGTTTTCAATTCGCCAAAATTGCTCATTCAAAAGGACACGGTGTCAATGTTTTCATGATAGACGGCGGTGTATTGTGGGCAAATAATGAAAGAGATTTTACACAGAAAACGGGAACAGGTGATTGCCCAAATGATTATTTGCCCTATTTGGTAGAAAATGAAGTTCCGATTGGCGTCTGAATCCCCTGTGCCAAAAACCGTCAGGTTGACGAGTCAAAATTCTTTTCAAACATGGTTTTAGACGGTGCCCCACACCTGATAGATTTGGCTGCAGAAGCCAAAGTTTTTAATTTCTAAGAATGGTGTTTATCTGTTTTGTTTTCTAACAAATAGAATTTTTCCATGGGGTTAACACGGATATTGCCATATAAGGTTTCGGGGGCAGGCCCTGAAGTGCCCCTTATACCTCGAAAATCTTCTGCTCTAATGGGGTAAGGACCTCAAACCCGTCCTTGGTTACCACGACCGTGTTTTCGATCCCTACCGAGCCTTCCCCGGGGAAAACGATCTTTGGCTCCAGAGCGAATGTCATTCCCTCCTCCAATGGGTATGACTGCCCCTTTGCAAGGAAGGGAAGTTCGTTGAGTTCCAGCCCGATGCCATGGCCTATGAAGCGGGTTTGGAGTCCGGGCGGCCCTAAATAGCTCTCTTTATAACCTAATTTTTCTGCTAATTTGAGAGTGTCCATGAAAAGTGCCTCACAGTCTGCCCCCGGCCGGGTCTGATCTAAGACCGCATCGTGGATTTCCCGACAGGCCTTGTAGGCATTCATAAATTTCTTCTCCATCCGACCGATAGAAAACATCCGTGTCTCATCGGCCTGATACCCCTGATAGCATGTCCCGAAATCCACAAGGATCGGCTCATGGGCCTTCATGGGCCTGCGACTTGCCCCCACCGGAAAGGCAGGCGAGAGACCCAGACCTCCCATGGGAGAATCTGTCTGACTCACGATGCCCCCTGCAGGACCGCTCAGCAGATGCCATGAGTATGCCTCATAGTTGAGGGCCCTTACCCTGAGAAGCCCCTCATGGCCGTAGCTCTTGGCCGCTGCCTCGAGGAGGCCGGCAAACTCGATTTCGCTCATACCCTCTCTTAGTATCCTGGCCCCTTCGTGATACACCTTCCTTCCGATCTCGCCGGCCGCCCTCATAAGATCAATCTCAAAAGGAGATTTGATTTTTCGCACATCCCGGATTAATTCGGAAGCGTCCACCAGCTTAGCGCCCGAAAAGATATCCTGGTACCTGAAGTATTCCCGGACCGGAAGAACATCTAATTCAAGCCCCAAGGTTAACGGGAGCCTGCCCCGATGTTCCTGTATCAGAGATGGAAGTTCGCGCATGGACTTTATAGGTACCACATCTTCTAATGGAGACTCTACCTTAGCCCGCTCCAATTCCCTCTTTATCATAAGAATGGGCCTTCCCTCTAACGGGACGAAGAGATATCCGTCCTGGGTGGTCCCGGAAAAGTAGTAGCGGTCCATTTTTTCAACCACTAAAACCCCCTCCACCCCTTCCCTGTTCATGCCGACCTTCAGTTTATTCAGCCGGCCTTCCAACTCCTCTTGAGGCGTGTAACGGAAACCAAGAGATTTACTCAATTCCGCTAATTCACCTCTAACCCAATTACCGTAATCCATAAATCCTCCCCTTATGTCTATGTGCAAGCGTCGATGCAGACGAATCTACTTTTCTAAACCGCGGCATAACATGAACCGATCTCATATGGATAAATGAAAAGTCAAGTGATTTCGCTTCAAAGCCCCTCTTGAATCCTTTGTCTCGCCGAATTTTTCATCCTCCTACGCGATTTCTACAGTAACCTGAAGGATTCGGGCGTTTTTTTGGGCATCAGGATTTGACAAAGAGCGAAACAGGGGGTATGTGTATTTTCTCTTGATCAATATGCTCAGTGCCCTTTCTTTCTATCCCTACTGGAGGTTTTGTAGAATAACCTGTTAACCATCTGGACCCGCCTGTCAAAGATGCCGCGGTGCGGTGCCCCTGGCGGTCAGGGATGCTAAAATTTACGAACAATTGCTTAAAATAAAGTCACAAAGTTCCTTAATTTGAGTCACTTTAGTTTACTTATGGCTGGTTTACTGAGCAATTACTGAAAGGATTTATTATGAACATCGGAAAGCTTTTGAGCAGACACGCCCGCTATCAACCCGACAAGTTGGCCCTCATTTTTGAGGATAACCGGCTTACCTATAAGGAATACAATCAGAGTGTAAACCGTCTGGCAAATGCCATGCTTGATATGGGGATAAAAATGGGCGATAAAATCGCCACATTGCTTCCCAACTGTATGGAACTGCTCGAGACCTATTGGGCAGTGGCCAAGATTGGGGCGGTGGTTGTACCGATGAGCACGCTGCTCTTGAGAAAGGGGCTCTTATCTCTATTAAGGGATTCCGACACAGTGATGGTTATTACCAACTCCGGTTTTGTTGAAACATTAAACGAGATCAGAGGGGATCTTCCGGCAATCTCATCGGAGAACTATATCCTGACCGACAGCTCCGACACGCCCGGTTACCGGGATTATCACGCCTTGAAAGCAGCCTCAGATGATCTTGACCCCAAAGGCATCGAGATCTCGGATGATGATATCTATAACATTATCTACAGCAGCGGAACCACCGGCCAACCCAAGGGTATTGTGCTCAGTCATTATATACGATCAATGTACTGCACCCTCTTTTCTTCCACCTTCCGCATGACGCCCGAGAGTGTCATACTCCATTCCGGGGCGATGGTATTTAACGGGGCCTTTGTCACGCTCATGGCCTCCATGTTTGTCGGGGCCACCTATATCCTTCATCGGCAATTTGATACAGAGGCATTTATCGAGACTGTCAAGGGAGAAAATGTGACGCACGTCATGATGGTCCCGGCCCAGATTGTGGCAATCCTTCATTCTCCAAACTTTTCAGGCGCGGCCCTTTCATCCCTTGAGATGATATGTTCTGTTGGGGCGCCTCTGCATAAGGAACATAAGGAGGAATTAATTAAGCATGTACCCAACAGGCTTTATGAACTCTACGGTCTTACGGAAGGTTTTCTGACCATCTTAGACAGAAACGATTATGAGTCTAAAACAGGTTCGGTAGGGGTGCCTACCTCCTTCTTTGAGATGAGGATCGAGGATGAAAATAAGAATGAGGTCCCGGTGGGAGAGGTTGGCGAGATCGTGGGTCGCGGTCCGACCCTGATGGTGGAGTATTACAAACGCCCGGACCTTACGGAACAGGCCGTTATTGACGGATGGCTCTACACGGGAGATATGGGGTATGTTGATGAAGAGGGGTTCCTCTATCTCGTGGATCGGAAAAAGGACATGATTATCTCAGGGGGTGTAAATGTATATCCCAGGGATATAGAAGAGATCGTTGTTCAGCACCCGGACGTGCTGGAGGCTGCGGTATTCGGGATCCCGAGTGAAAAATGGGGAGAGACCCCTGTTGCCGCGGTCACCCTGACTGCCCCCGACGCTATCACTCCGGATGAACTTGTGGACTGGATCAATGAACATGTGAGCGCAAAATTTCAGCGTGTTTACAGGGTTATCATCATGAAAGAATTCCCCCGAAATATTGCAGGTAAGACGCTGAAACGGGTTATACGGGAGGATTTCTTAGCCGAAAACATATAATTTTTGGTTTACGTCCCTAAACGGGTAAGGTTATATGAAGGGAAATATCTATGAAGTTGGAAGAGATTCACAAAATATCAGTTCTTGGGGCGGGCATCATGGGGCATGGAATTGCTCAGAGTTTTATTATGGGCGGATACCCCGTCGCCCTTTATGACATTCAAGATTCCGTTTTAAAAAGGGCAAAGACCCATATTGAAAAAAACCTGAGGCTTTTTGCTGAATTCGGCCTGATAAAGGAGGATGAAATCGGCCCCTGTCTTCACCGGTTGAGCACCACTGCCGATTTGAGAGATTGCGTTGAAGAGAGCGACTTCATATTGGAGGCTGCCCCTGAAGACCTTCAACTCAAGCAAAGGCTTTTTGGGGAAGTGACGTCCTACTGCAAAAAGGACGCCATTTTAGCCAGCAACACTTCCTCTCTGAGGCTTACAGATATTGGTACCCAGGCCAGAGAGAAAGGGCGGCTCGTTACCACCCATTGGTTTAATCCCCCGCATATCGTCCCCACTGTGGAGGTGGTAAAGGCCGAGTGGACGAGCGAAGAAACCTTTGAGACTGCCTATGCCCTTCTGTTGAAGATCAAGAAAGTACCGGTAAGGATCAATAAAGAACTCCCGGGTTTTCTCATCAACCGTATTCAGATGGCCATGGCACGAGAGATCCTTGATCTCTATGAAAAAGGTGTGGCAAGCGCTGAAGACATTGACAGGGCAGTGCGAGGAAGTATCGGATTTCGCTTGGCCAGCATCGGCCCGCTCTTAACCATGGATTTGGGCGGGCTGAACCTCTGGTTCAATGTATGTAAAAACCTCTTTCCCCTTATCAATAGCTCTACAGAAGCCCCCAAGGCCCTGAAACAGCTAACATTACAGGGCCTTGACGGTATCAAGAGCGGACAGGGTTTTTACGATTATACCCGGGACTTTTCACAGGAAGAATTGGACAAGGCCGTTCACGAACGGGACAAAGAGTTCCTCAATCGCCTCAAAAAGCTCTATTTTGAGTGATGTCAAATTGTTGATTTGATAAGTCGTTGGGTTTGAAAACGAGACCCACCGTTCGCGGGATCAACCCCCCGCAAAAAACGACCCAACCGCTCAACCAGTTTAAGTACCCCTAAACTAAGGAGAAACAATGACTAACAAAACGATCACAGAGGGAACCCTTCTCTGGGAACCTTCGGAAAGACTAAAAAGTGAAGCCAACATCACTAAGTACATGACCTGGCTAAGACAAGAAAGAGACCTGGACTTCAAAGATTACAATTCCCTGTGGCAGTGGTCTGTCACAAATATCGGAGATTTTTGGGGATCGCTCTGGGATTTCTACGAAATAAAGGCCTCAAGACCCTACACGACAGTGCTTGAAGGCAAGATGCCCACAGCGAGATGGTTTTCGGGCTCTGAACTCAACTATGTGGAGCATGTTTTTCGTCGCACGACCACCGATTACCCGGCGTTCCTGTTCCAATCTGAAATTCAGCCCCTTATGGAGATTTCCTGGGATGAATTATATAAAGAAGTCTCTTCCGTGGCAGCCTCGCTGCGCGACCTCGGGGTTAAAAAGGGCGACCGGATAGCAGCCTTCCTTCCTAATATCCCAGAAACCGCAGTTGCCTTTTTAGCCACGGCCAGCATCGGCGCCATCTGGTCAAGCTGCTCTCCCGATTTTGGAACAAGAAGTGTTATTGACCGTTTTAAGCAGATCGAACCTAAAATCCTATTTGCCGTGGACGGTTACCAGTATGGCGGCAAGGCCTTTGCGCGCCAATCCGCCGTTGCCCAGTTACAGGAAGTCCTGCCATCACTCGAAAAGACGGTCATTGTACCTTACCTCGATAAAGGCGCAGGCCCCAAGAGCCGTGAAGGACTTAAGGATGTTCTTCTCTGGGGCGATCTTTTAGGTAAGTCAAAGGATCTGGTTTATGAGCAGGTGCCCTTTGACCACCCTATCTGGGTCGTTTATTCCTCCGGTACCACCGGGCTTCCAAAGGGCCTTGTCCATGGGCACGGGGGCGTTCTCATGGAATTCTTGAAATTTCAGGGAATTCAGATGGATGTGCACCCGGGGGACAGGTTCTTCTGGTTCAGCACAACCGGATGGGTCATGTGGAATATTGTTCAGAGTTCCATGCTCATGGGAGCGACCCCGATTCTCTTTGATGGAAGCCCGGGCTATCCCGATATGGACGTGCTCTGGGACCTGGCGGAAAAGGCCCGTTTCACTCTCTTCGGGACAAGCGCCGCCTATATTACCGCCTGCATGGGCGAGGGAATGGCTCCGGGTAAACAGCACGATCTAAGTAGTATCAAAGCGATCGGTTCTACGGGATCACCCTTGCCTGCTGAAGGCTTCAGATGGGTATATGAAAATGTTAAAGAGGACGTATGGCTCGCCTCTGTAAGCGGAGGAACGGATATTGTGAGTGGTTTCTTAGCTGCCTGTCCCCTGCTCCCTGTGCATGCCAGTGAGTTACAGTGCAGTGGTCTCGGGATAAAAGCCGCCGCCTTTGACGAGGATGGTAATGAGCTGATTGACCAGGTAGGTGAGCTTGTGATCACAGAGCCGATGCCTTCCATGCCCTTGTTCCTGTGGAACGACCGGGATAACAAACGCTACATAGAAAGCTATTTTGATCTGTATCCCGGCATCTGGAGACACGGAGACTGGATCAAATTTACATCAAGGGGAAGCGCCGTCATTACGGGAAGATCCGATTCCACACTCAACCGTCAGGGTATCCGAATGGGGAGCAGTGACATATACAGTGTTGTGGAGGATCTGCCCGAGATTGCGGACAGCCTTATTGTAGGATTTGAAGGCCCTGACGGGGAATACCACATGCCCCTATTTGTTGTGCTTAATAAAGGCGTGACATTGGATGATGCACTGAAAGCAAAGATAAATAAGACCATCAGAAGCGCCCTGTCGCCGCGTCACGTACCGGACAGTATATTTGCCATATCCGAGGTCCCGCATACCCTTAACGGAAAGAAGCTGGAAGTGCCTGTCAAGAAGATCTTAGCCGGATTTCAAGCAGACAAGGCGGTGAATGTGGATTCCATGGCAAATCCCGAGACTATCTCCTACTTTGTTGATTTAGCCAGGGAGTTTGCCACCACAAGCAAGGCAGATACCTAACAAACTGCCGCTAATCCAGAAAAACGCCAAGCCGGGAAGTATCCGTTGAGGTCTGTAATGAACCATTTTACCGCAAATCTTAGATGCTTGTTCGATCCCGAATCTGTAGCTGTTATCGGAGCCTCGGATAAACCCGATAAGTTGGGCTTTCACGTTATGAAGAGCTTGACCAAGGGAGGGTTCGGAGGCAAGATTATTCCGGTAAACCCCGGGACGTCTGAAATTATGGGCATAAGGGTGTCTGCGTCTATTTTCGATTATGATGGCCGGATCGATCTGGCTATTGTGGTATTGCCGGCTAAACTGGTTTCAGGCGTATTCCTGGAATGCGTCGCCAAAGGGGTTAAAACAATTGTATTGATTACGGCAGGTTTTAAGGAGATTGACGACCCGGCAGGCGCTCATCTTCATGAAGAAATCGCCCGCGTTGCCAATGAAGCAGGGATCCCGGTCATCGGTCCCAACACTTTTGGAATGATAAACTTACATACCAATCTTAACGCCTCCTTTACCCCGGAGTTTTCCCGGATTAAAAAGGGTGGGATCTGTCTCGTCAGCCAGAGTGGTGGGATATCCCATCTGTTAGGCTTCATGGCCATGAGGATGCATGTGGGTTTCAGCAAGATCGTGGGGTTGGGGAACCGGTTGAATGTGGATTTCCCTCAGATGCTTGACTATCTTATGGATGATGCTGACACAGAGGTGATTGTCCTTTATCTTGAAGGAGTTGATGACCCACGTGATTTGATCGAGACTGCAAAAAAATACCGCAACAAAAAACCTATCATTGCCTACAAGACCGGCAGCTCCATGGTAGGTAATCAGGCCTCTTTATCCCACACCGGATCCATGGCCGGCAGGCATGAGGTTTATACCGGCGCATTTAGCCAGGCAGGTATATTAAATATCGATAATACCGAGACCCTTTTAGACACGGCCAAGGCCATGGCCTTATGCCCCATGCCCAAGGGACCCGGTATGGCCGTCTTATCCGGGCAGGCAGGACCGGGTATGGCGGCCTGTGACCTTTGTGAAACCAATGGATTAGAGATAGCCCGGTTCACAGAACCAACACAGCAAAAGATCAATGAACTCCTCCCTCCCTTAGCCTTGAGGACGAACCCAGTTGATATGGGCCCGGCATGGTATAATTCATCGGCCATCAAGGGAATTGTGCAGGCAGTGATGTATGACGACAATGTTGATGGAATTGTCCTTCTCATGATGTTCGCCTCGGCCAACGCGGATGCAGTGAGAGGGATAAGCGATCTGTTAAAAGAATGGGCGCAGAAAAAGCCGCTCATCACTTGCATCCTTTCCCCTCTCGGGATCTGGGATAAACAGGTTAAGGCGCTTGAAGAATCAGGCGCTCTCGCAAACTATCCCACCCCGGAAAGGGCTGCCAAGGCCATGGTGAATCTGTGGAAATATAGAAAAACCTGGTTTATTTAGCTTAGATCTAACTGTTGACAGAAATTCGCTATTGTTTCTAAAAAGGAAATTACATAAGCGTGTCAATGAATGGAGTTAAGAAAATGAATATCCTGATTTGCGATGACATGTTTCCAGCAATGTTCGAAATCCTTGAACGTCTCCTTTCCGAAGATGATGTCCGCTTCTGTCGACAGGAAAAAATATTGACCGAAGCAAAGTGGGCGGATATCCTGATTCCTTCCATGTCCCGGATCACACCCGAGATCATTGAATCAGCCCCGAACCTGAAATTGATCCAGCAGTTTGGTGTTGGCCTGGAGGGTGTAGATATCGATGCGGCCGCCAACAGTGGGATTCCGGTGGCCAATGTGCCTGGAAATCAGGCCCCGGTTCACGCGGAATGTACGGCCGAGGGCGGTCTGTTTCTGATGATGGCCTGCGCCCGGCTTTTCAAGATTGCCCAGCAGACTCTTGCCAAGGGGGAGTGGGGACGTCCCAGGGGCATGGCGCTCATCGACCGGACCGCCCTGATCATAGGCTTAGGCGCGGTGGGGAGAGCCCTTGCCCGGCGCCTTATCTCCTTAGGAATGAAAGTCATGGGCACCGACATTTCCCCACCTGATGGCCTGACTGAAGAACTCGGCCTCACGCTGGTGGTAAAACCGGACAAGCTCTTTTCACTGTTGCCAAAGGTTGATTTTGTTGTCTCAGCCGTTACACTGACTCCGGAAACACGCGGAATGGCCAATCTTTCAGTTTTCCAGCGCATGAAGCCCACGGCCTACTTCATCAACATCAGCCGCGGTCCCATCCTGAACGAGGAGGATCTTCTCACCGCTGTAACCGAAGGGAGCATCGCAGGGGCAGGCCTGGATGTTCTGAGCATTGAGCCGCCCTCCCCCGAACATCCGCTTCTCAACCATGACCGTGTCGTCATTACACCGCATACCGCCGGTGTCACTGAACAGTCTTTCAGTGCATTGGGCCACGCAGTAGCAGACAACATCGCCCGGCTGAAAGAGGGGAAACGGTTAAAGAATACCGTGTAACTTCTTTTCCTTTCCCTCTCTTCCCTGACCAAAGCCGCTATTCTTTTTACCGCATTTACGTTTCTCCGGGGAAACTTCCAATACGTGGTTCTTCTCTTTGCCGGTATTTCTGCAATAGCCTTTGTTCTGGCCTCGGTAGCTGTCACCCAGGATGTAGTTCACCCCGGTCTGAGGGCAATCTCCTCTGCGTGATTGTGCAGCGTCTCTTTGGAAGCGCCCTTGGTCCGCCATTCATCGGTTCACTATCGGACAGCTGCGGTCTTGAAACGGCGATGCAGTTTTTGCCTCTCTTTGCGTTTTTAGCAGGTATTCTCTACTTCGTTGGGGCCTTTTTTTGCGAGAATGATGCAGCATGGGTTGAGCAAGTAGAAATTGTTATGGAAGAATAGGAGCGGCGCATATGTATCTTCTCAATAAATCGGGATTGAGGGGTCACGCGTAATACGAAAAAATACTGGATGTTCGGAGAAAATTAAAAGGGTTGATTTGAGATTTGAAGGTTTTCATCTTATGGCGCGTATCATTTGATTTTCGTGGAAATCATCTGATGAAGAAAGAAGCAGGGAAGAAGAGGAGCTTATCAGAGGAGCAAGAGGTTTAGACTACCAGATGTACTCTTCTGTTTTTCTGGGGTAACTCAAAATTCCAGGTTCGGAAAGCTTCACTTCTGGATTAACAATCTGAAAAGGGCACGACCACAAGATGTAGCGCCTTGGTTTCAGAATCCGGAGTCGTTTTGAGTCATTGAAGGGGCGGTGCTAAGTGGCTCTTATCTCAACCTCTCCTCGCCTTGTGCTTGCTGGTGTATATCTCAATGACTGTTAAGGTAGAAACGTCCTGTCTTTATTCCATTCTCTATCCTATTAAGCGTTTATGTAAATCGCCATGAGTATGAATATTAGGGCAAGTAGAAGTATAGGACCTGGGCCAGACAGAGGCCAGTCTCGCCGGAAAGAGGCAATCCATAAGGCCCGTTCCATGGATATACTTGGACAAAAAGCATCTTGATTGGACGAGGTGCCTACGTTCAGGAATGGGGCAAAGATAGGAAAGCCGTGCAGTGCTGTATTGTTTTAGGGCTGCAAGAGTGTCTTTCAACGATAAATACATCATATTCTCCTCTTCTTGGCTTTTGACTGCCAGTCACTCTGTCCCAAAACAGGACTTGAAATCGATTAGAGATTCACATCTAACATTTTCGTAACTAATATGCGTTACCATTTCATGATATTCAAGAAAAACAACCGATCCTGACAAGGAGTCTATCATGTCCGGTAAGTCATCAGTCTTATTCATTTGCCGGCATAACAGCGGCAGAAGCCAGATGGCGGAAGCCTATTTGAAAAAACTGGCCGGCGATTTCCTGGAAGTTGAAAGCGCCGGCCTCGAACCCGCCGAAACCGTCAATCCGCTGGTTGTAAAGGTCATGGAAGAAGAAGGCTTTGATTTGTCATCCAAAAAGCCCCAAAGTATCTTTGAACTGTTCAAGACCGGAAGGCTGTTTTTACAGGTGATCACGGTCTGTTACGATTCTGAATCTAAGTGCCCGTCTTTCCCGGCATTACCAAACGCTGGCACTGGCCTCAGAACTCCCCTGAAGGCAGTTTCTCTTTCAAAGAACTCATTTCCAAATAATCATCAACCTGTGTTGGAGCATCTTGACGATCCTGACTCAGAAAGGGCTTGTCGTCAAAAAAAATACCGAAGCCGGAACTCTACGCGCCAATCGCTCTGCTTTTCTCCGTATTCGGTCAGGTCTCCGCCTACGGGGATAATCCCCCTGAGCCGCATCTCCAGATTGGTGATGGGGCTGTAGTTGAGTTCGGGTATCAGATTGAAACTCCAGTCGTTCATGGCCACGATGGTTGTGAAGGCCGGGGTGAAATAGAGGATGTCAAAGGGTTCTTTCTGGGTTAGCCTCAGATAGAGATAGTCCCTCAACGGGTTCCGCCATGAAAAGCCCTCCTTGTTGAGACGGTTGATGGGGCCGAACAGGGAGCGATTCCCGGTCTGCTGGTAGTTATCATAGGCCCGGTCAATATAGGTGTACAGGTTTTGGAGATCGCCAGGGTCCACGCCCTCACCGTTGTGATAGTATTCAAAGATGGCGGTCAGATCCGTTTCCGTCAGATAGCGCGTCCCCAGAAGATAGCTCCAGACATTGGATTCGTTGGTCAGGACCTGGCCGTTTTCCAGAAAGGTTAATTCCTGGAAATCGCTGATCCAGGCCGCTTCCCCGTGGATTTCCAGGTTGGAGAGGAGGTTTCTCGAAAAATCAAACCCCAATCGGGTGGTGCGGCTGGCCCCGGTGAAGAAGAGGAGGTCCAGGTCCGTGTCATAGAGTAGGGCATAGAGCTTGGCCGCCACATTTACATGGCCGGTCTGTCCGAATTCGTCGTTGATGTCCTCATAAACGGGGAGGATCACGGGGGTGAAGGCCAATGTTTGGAGAGGTCCGTCGAGACTCCGGATGAAATCCCCCCCGAGGATATAGTAGCCCTCCAGGGCCTCTTCCGGGTCTTCCGGGTTCTTGGGTCTGTCCACAAAAGAGACCGGGTTCCAGGCGTATCCCTTTCCCCATTTGGTCACCCGCTTGCCCGCCTCCACGGCCATTCGGGGACCGGGCTTGAAGGAGAGATACCCTTCCATGAGGGTCATCTTGCCGTTCCAGCCGTTAGGATCATGGGTGAGGAAGCTGTCCAGTCTCGCAAAGGCACTCAGGTCCCCATACTGAAAGGCGCCTTCCAGCCGCGCCCCCAGGTTCGACTCCTCCATACTGGCCCCCGGTTCGTCTTCGTAGAACTTGAGCTTATAGAGCGCCGAATGCCGGTCAAGACCTGAGAGGGTGGGCTGGACCTGGAGAAACCCGCCAAACGCATAGGGCTTTTTTTCGACCTCCTTTTCGATCTCGGAAAGGTCAAAGGTAGGGGTTACCTCAGCCATGGACCCCCGGTACAAAAGGCCGACCAGGACCAGGGCACACAGGAGGGAAACCCCTGCCCTCATCGAAGGCTCTCGAGTCTGGGCATGAAATTGAGGGTGAAGGCCTCGTCCGGGATCTCCCGGGCCTTGATCTTGGCAAAGATCATGTAGGATCGGTATCCTTTGTAAAGCGGGCTGTCCGTCTCCACCACGGCCGGCCGCACAATCCCTCCCCCGAAGTCTTTCATGTCCTTGAAGTAAAGAGTCTTGATGAGCATGGCGGCCTCGGTAAGGCATTCGATTTTGGTGGGGAGCATCTTCTCCCTGTCCACCCACATGCGGAGCTGGTCATAGGCCACGGTCCGGGTCTTGGCCTTCAGGTGAAGAAGGGTTTCTTTTTCCTGGTCCTCCACCTTCGTCACCGTGTACTCCTCGCCATAGTCCAGTTGCAGGATATCAGAATTGTTGAACACCCCGCCGATAACCGACTGGAGGCTGGTGATACGAACCGGCTTTCCCACGTTGGGGATATAGAGCCACATGTTCTCTCCCAGTCTCAAAGTGGTCCGTCCCTTGTCGCTGGCAGGGGAGATAAAAAGGCCGGCAATTTTATCCCTTCCCTTCTTCACCGTAAAGAGGATGAACTCCTTCTTTCTGCCGTCCGGCTCCACGTTGACGAGCTTCCGGTACATCTCGTAAGAATCCGGAGAAAGGTTCTTGTCCACCCGGGCAAGGATCTCGTTTCCATCCACGGCATAGGCGGGAGTTACCAGCAACAGGACCGTCAAAAGCACTATGATTTTGGACATCGTTTTTCTCCTTATTGTTGAATTTCTTTATCTATACATGTCCCAGGGCCTCGATGGGATCCATCCGGGCGGCCTTGAGAGCCGGTTGCAGGCTCGCAAGAATGGAGACCCCGATCACAATCCCTGAAATGGTCAGAAGTGCCGCCGGGTCGATGGTCGGCGCAAGGATGAGCCCGGTCTGTCGCCCGAAGTCAAAGGATATCCTTGCCGCTTGGATGGCATAAATCGCCGCACCGCTCAGGATGCTCCCGATGACGGCGCCGATGGCCCCCATGAGGAGACCTTCCAGCAGAAACATGGCGAGGATCTTTCTCGGCAGGGTTCCAATGGCGGCGATGGTCCCGATCTCCCGGACCCTTTCGTACACGGCCATGATCATGACATTCATGATGCTGATGAGCACGATGGCCACCAGCATGATCTTGACGAACAGGGTCATCATGTCGATCATGCGGGCAATATGGTAGAAGGGCGAGATTTTTTCCCAGGTATGCACGTCAAAAACAGGTTTTCCCTGCTTATTCAACTCCCCGGAGAGGTTTGCCTTCAGTGTCCCGAATACCTCATGAAGTCTTCCGAAATCCTTGACCCTAAGGGCAATCTCGCTGATCTCAGGCGCTTCCATCCTCAGGATTTCCATTGCGTCATCCATGTGGACATATCCGTCCCTCCCGCCTGGGCCGGTGGCGCTCTCCAGGATTGCGCCCACCCTGAGCTGTTTTCCGTTTACCGATCCATCCCGGTTCGTGGCGATCACCACCACCATGTCTCCGACCTTGACCTTCATGCCCTTCGCAAGAAGCTCCGGCACAAAGATCTCGCCCTTCTTAAGGGCCTTGTCCCCTTCGAGGACCCTGGAGAGAAGGAGCGGGACCGTTTTCGCCTCCATTTCCGGGTCCACCCCGTTCAGCCGGATATTGGTGGTCTCGGTGAAGTTGCTGAACATGCCGCCAAACTTGATCCTTTTAGAGTAGGCCTCAATCTCCGGCATTGCTTTCAGTACGGCTTCCGCCTTCCGGACAGCCCCCGGTTTCAGGTTCATCGTAAGCGGCAGATTTTCGACGGCGGCCAGGTAGCCTTTGCGGTGAATCTGCATGTGTCCCACAAAGGAATCCGTGATCTGGCCGATCATCATGCCCTTGAAAGAGCCGGTGACTGCCATAAAGCCTGTCACGAACAGGACCCCGATGACGATAAGGGACAGGGACAGCAGGGTCCTCCGCTTGTACCTGAACAGGTTCCTTCCCGCAATCTTAATGAGATTAGCCATTATCGCGTCCTCCATTGTTTCCGTTTGTTTTCAAAACACCGTCCTCGATTCGGAAAATGACCTCGGCTTCCCCGATGATCCGGGTGTCATGGGTTGAAAAGACGAAGGTCGTCTCCAGTTCATCCCGGATCTTTTTCATGAGGCTGAGAATGTTCATGGCCGTGTTGTGGTCCAGGTTGGCCGTGGGTTCGTCGGCCAGAACCAGATCGGGATGGGTCACAAGGGCTCTTGCAATGGCCACCCGCTGTTTCTGACCGCCCGAGAGCTGGTCGGGCCGCTTGTTCCGCTGATCGCTCATCCCCACGGCCGCAAGCAGTTCCTCCACCTGTTTCCGTCGTCCGGGTGCGGGAATATTCTGAACCACGATCAGGGGATATTCCACGTTCTCGTATGCGGTCAGTATGGGGATCAGGTTGAAGCTCTGAAAAATGAATCCTATATGTGTGCCCCTAAAAACGGCCGCGTCCGTCTTGCCAAGGGCCGACACGTCCATCCCCGCCACAAGAAGCCTGCCCCCGGACGGCTTATCGAGACAGCCAATGAGATTCAAGAGCGTCGTCTTTCCGCTCCCCGAAGGCCCCACAAAAGAAACAAAGGCCCCTTTCTCGATGGAGAAGCTTACCCCTTTCAAGGCATTGACGGGCACGCCCCCGCTGTGATAGACTTTGCTCAGGTCCTGTCCAATAATCAGTTCCAATATGCACCTCCATTCGTGTTGACAAAAAAACATTTAAAGAGAAATTTCTTTCTTTTACATCCCGGCACCACCATTTTTTTTGCCCAGCCCTGCCTTTCGCAGTGCATTCATGAGACGTTCCTTGTCGGGGATATTCCTGTATGGCGATATCTCTTCAAGATGCCTCAGAGAGAAAAAGGGATTTACTTCCAGAACCTTTTCGGCTTTCTCACGGGCCTCCTTCTCCTTGCCCGACATGCTGTACATGGCAGCCATGCCTACATGGGCCCAAACGTTTTTCGGGCTGCGAACCAATGCCTGCCTGTAGGCTGCCTCCGCCTCCTTGTACTGCCCCATCATGAGATACGCATTGCCGAGTTGGTACAGGGGCCCGGCCGGAAGGGTCGGATCCAAACGCATGGCCTCTTTGTATGCTCTTACCGCCTCCTGGTATTGCCCTGCAAAGTAGAGACTCATTCCCAGGGATATGTATCCATCCACGGAGCCGGGACTGAGGGAAATGGCGCGTTCAGCCTCAGCCATGGCCTTCTCGTACAGCCCCTGAAACAGGTAAATCTGGCTCAACAGGGCATGGGTGCCCGCATCGGATGGATCCAGAGCCAAGGCCTTTTCCGCAAGATCCAGGGCCTTTTGGAGGGGCTCCCTTGAACCTTTGCTCCAGCCGAGCCACACCCCGCGCAGGTAGGTACGGGCCAGAAGGGCGTATGCCACCACATAGTCCGGATCAAGAAGAACCGCCTCCTCAAAGAGTTGCCTGGCCTTCTCATTGTTTGCAGGGGTAGGGCTCAAGAAATGGGCCTTGCCTTTCAAAAGCTTCAGATAAGCATCGAGGCTCTTCGGAGCCCTCTTTGCAGTCGTGTGGCGATCCCCTTCCCCGATCCTCACCTGAAGAGAGCGAACGATGTTGAGCGTAATCTCATCCTGCAGCGAAAAGATGTCTTTCAGCTCTCGGTCGTACCGTTCGGCCCATAAATGATTCCCTGTGGCAGCATCGATCAACTGGGCCGTGATCCGCATCCGGCCGGCCTCCGTCTGGATGCTGCCTTCAAGGATATAGCGAACTCCAAGTTCTTGCCCTACCTGTCGTACATTGACCGACTTCCCTTTGTAGGTGAAGGTCGAGTTTCGCGCAATCACCAACAGGCGGGGGATTGCGGATAAGGCCGTGATGAGATCCTCGGTAATGCCGTCGCTTAGGTAATCCTGACCGGGGTCCCCGCTGAGGTTAGCAAAAGGTAATACGACAAGGGATTTCTCCTCGGGCATGGGAGAGGCTGTCTTACCACCCGAAGGGGGCATCACTTCGGGCACCCCCCGGTAAAACTTCCAGACCGCTGCCTGAACCATAATAATAAGAAGAACGACAATTGCACCGGCGAGAACCCGGTGTCGTCGCCACAAGTGGGTTTTCGGCGACTTCTCCTTTGTCCCGGCAACCACCAGCCTACGTTCCATTAACACTTTATAGGCCGGAATCGGTTTTACGATGTTCTTGACCGCCTGTTCACCGATATACTCGTAACCCAGCGGCAGTTTGGTTTCGATATGGTCAAAGACCGTCCTGGATATACAAATGCCTCCTGGATCGGCGAGGGCCTCCAGGCGAGCTGCAACGTTCACCCCGTCTCCGTAAATCCTGCCCTGTTCTTCGATGACGTCTCCCAGGTTGATCCCTATTCGGAAATGCATCCTGCGGTTTTCCGTAAGGGCTGCATTGCGGGCCTGGAACTCCTTTTGCACCGCCACAGCACACTGCACGGCATCCACAACACTTTCAAACTCGGCAAGCAGGTTGTCCCCCGGAGAATCAATGACCCGGCCCCTGTACTGCTTGATCAAGGCATACATGGCCTCTTTGTACGCCTCCAGGGTTTCTACCGTCGCCGCCTCGTCGTTACCCATTAACCGGCTGTAACCCGCTACGTCCGCGCTGAAGATCGCGGTCAATTTTCGTTTGAAGCCTTCCTGAATCATGATAATACTCTTTTCACAGCTTTCATGTTCTGCCCCTTTCAGATCATGGTAAGTGGGGTGGAGAATCCTCCCATCCTTCCACCCCGCGGCTTAAGGTTACCACCGCCCAAATGGACCTCTCATGCCCATCCGAGGACCGAAGCCCGGGCCCGGCCCGAACCCTGGGCCAGGGCCAAATCCCGCGCCCTGGTTGAAAGCCCGCAGCTTGGCCAATTGCTCCGATGTCAGGACCTTCCTGATTTCGAGACCAAGATGGGTCGCCTTTTCCTGGAGCTGGGTCTGGAAATTGAGAATCTCCTTCTGCTTGGACGTCAGTGCAGCCACGTCAGGGTCAGGGGAGGACCAAAGGGTTCGAAGCTCCGTACTTTTCGTGAAGAGATCTTCCCGAAGCGGCTCAATCTCTTTCAGAAAACCATCCCTCAATGCCTGAACCCGGGCAGACTGCTCCGCTGTCAGGTCTGGAATGGGTGGGACCCTGTTTGCCGGTCCTCTGAAGCCACAGCCAAACCCAGGCCCGAATCCGGGCCCCCAGGCCAGAGCAAGAGTAGCCACCAGGGCCAGTCCCAAGGCCAAGCCCAAGCCAACGATAAGGGTCTTTTTCATGGAAATCACCTCCTTTCTGTTGGATTTACCATTCTCTTATACACCCTCCCCCCCAGATGGAAAGGAAAGGGATTTCAGCGTTATAAGTGTCTGTAAATCATGGATTTTCTTACTAAGCCGAGATCTGAAGACGTCCGGGATGCTTTCATACCGCGACTGCAAGAAACGTCGAGAAAAGCATGCCGCTTGACCATAAACATAAATAAATACAAAAGCGCATCCGCCGGTCAATCTATGGACCATATTCAAAGGAATCATTCCTATGAAGATGCTCAGTAGAAGAACAGCGGGAATAAGAAGCAAAAGCTTATGTCCGCGTAACACCTTCATTTAGCTTACTCTGTCCCTTTCATTAGGATGAGATACGCAAAGGCCATGCCGAAAACTCCTTCTGACTCATAATTTCCCCGTCCTCACAGCCTCCTCAGTATGTCGACGGGTTTCATGCGGGATGTCCTCCTCCCCATGAAATAGCTTGCAAGCGCCCCTGCAAGCAGGGACAGCACCAGGGCGGCCGCTGTAAGGCCTGGAGAGATGCTCACCGGAAGCCGGACCGCGGCCGATCCCGCGCCTTCGGCCGTCCTGGCAAGAGCGGGAAGCAGGTTTATCTGCCATGGCGTTAAAACAGGGATGGAGGCGAATCCCAATAGATAAGAAGCGCCATATCCCATGATCAGTCCCAGGACGCCGCCTGCAAGCGACTGCAGCAGGGCCTCACCCAGCAACTGCTTCTGCACATCTCTCCCTGTCCAACCGACGGCTTTCAGAATACCGATCTCGCTTGAGCGGGCAATGAGATTGGCGACCATCGTCTTGATAATCAGGGATATGGCGCCTCCGAGGGCGATGATGGATAGGAGAAGCGAGAATTGGTCTAAAATTTTCGAGACGCCGCCCATCAACTCCAGAAATGAATCAGAACTGGTAACCGACACGCCAGTGAGTTGTTTATCGATCCTTGTTTTCAGCTGGCCCTGGAGCGAGGGGTTCGTAAGCCGAAGGTACACGACGTTGACGCCGGTGAACTCCTCGCCGATCAGCTTTCGAGCCTCGGCAAGGGGCAGGTAGATATTGGCCGAGGCAATCTGCGATCCTTCTTTAATCTCCAGGAGTCCCACCACGGTAAAGTCACGGCCTCCGATACTCATCTTGTCCCCGAGCTTTGTATGATGAAACTTTGCGTAATGCTCTTCAAGCACCACCTCTCCCTCCTTCTGCGGAAAGCGTCCCTCCTTAAGCCATTTCTTCACATTGATCGGCCCCAGGCTCGGCTGCGAGAGGTCAACGCCCATGATGGTCCTGAAACCTCCCTTGCCAAATTCCCAAAGCAACAAGGAAGAAGCCATGGCCCCGACGCCTTCAATGGACGCAAGTTTCCGCAGATCCTCCGATGGGAGAAGCTGGTTCGAAAACGGGAGACGTATCCCGTGTATGGATTCAGGGGCCTGCGTCGAACCCATCGTTCGCCTCTCCGGCATCTGAACCACCAGGTCGGCTCCGAGATTTTTGAAGGGCAGGCTCACCGCTTTCCGGTAGGCGTCGGAGACGGCGTTGATGGAAACAAAGAGGGCAATGCCCACGGCGATTCCCAAGACATTGACAAGGGTGCGGTGATGGTGGTGGCGGAGCTCTTTTAACACGTAGCGATAATCCATGGCCCCTCACTTTTTGCCGGTTGCCTGATCGAGGACTGTTTTCAGGTCGTCGATGGTCCACTTGCCTTGGAAGAATGCGGGACCTGCACCGGTTGGAAAGCCGACGAATGTTATCTGCTCTTGGGCCAGCTTCACAACCTCATGGCCATCTATCCAGATAATAAGCGGCACATGCCGGGTTATCCCTTTTTCGGCCTTGAAGTCTTCCCCTTCCTTACTCTCAAAATCATACCAGGAGACGCTGATCTTGTCGCCGAAACCGGCGAAGACCGCTTTCATTTTTTCGAGTGTATCCATCAGGGGGCCGTGGTTCATATAGAGCACCTCAACCCTGACGGGCTTTTCTGCGCAGGCACTTGAAAAAAGGGATATAACCGTCAAGAGCAACAAACAACCTAAAAGAAACTTTTTCATGCTATAACCTCCCCGTCATGCATGCGGATCAATCGATCCGCGCTTTTTGTAAGGGCCATTTCATGGGTGACCATGAGGATGGCCAGTCCTTCCTGTCTGTGGAGTCTGTGCAGGATATCCATGATGGCCTCCTCGGTTGCGGAATCGAGGTTGCCGGTCGGCTCGTCGGCAAAGAGTACCTTCGGGTGGGCGACCAGGGCCCTTGCAATAGCTACCCGCTGCTTCTCTCCGCCCGAGAGCGCGGAGGGCAGGTGGTCCATCCGATGTCCCAGTTCCATTCTCTCAAGGAGATCGGTTGCCCGCCGTTTTCTTTCATCACTCTTCATTCTTACGGGGAAGAGCGGCAGAGCCACATTCTCCCAGGCAGAGAGTGTGGGGATCAGGTTGAAGGATTGGAAGATAAAGCCCACGTTCTCCCTCCTAAAGAGAGCGAGTTCATCCTCCGTGGCACTGGCAATGTCCTTGCCGCCGAGTCTTACATGGCCCGACGTGGGTCGTTCCAGGCCCGAGAGGATGGATAGGAGCGTGGTCTTGCCGCTTCCCGATTTCCCGGCTAAGCAGACGAATTCTCCGGTGTCAATGGAGAGAGAGACCCCCTTGAGCACTTCGAGATCACCGTATCTCTTGGTGAGATCTTCGCCTGTCAAGATCGTTCCGTTATTCATGTCGTAAAACCTCCGAAGGTTTAATCTTTGAAATGTTTCTCCCTAACAGGGCGCCTGTGATGCCTCCGATCACCACGGAAAGGACAATGGCAAAGCAGGCCAGTGTCCACGGCACATGCACGGGAAGCCTGATCGTCTTAAAGATCTGATCCCCGCCTCCAGGCAGGAAATGGGGCCTGGGGCTCATCTCCCAGGGAATGGGGATGTTGACCTGGAGAAAACTTAACCCGTAGGCGGCGACAAGGGCGATGAGCAACCCTAAAAACCCGGCCATGACACATTGGACCACCGATTCGGCCAGGAGCTGCGACACGACGTTGCGGTTGATCCAGCCTACGGCCTTGAGGACCCCGATCTCTCTTGTCCGTTCGGTGATATTTCCGGCCATGGTTTTGAAGGCGATCAGGACGGCAACGAGGATGGCGATCAGGGAGGCGGCGAGGGTAAACTTGTCTGAGAGGGCAAACAGGCTGTTAAGAAGCTTTAAGAAGGAATCAGGGGTGCCTATAGTCGCATTTTTTCCCATCATGGTCCGCAGGGCTGAGGACAATTCGGGTATTCTTTCCTCGTCGGCCTTTATGAAGAGCAGGTTGACATCAGCCGGGTTGAATGAAGAGACCGCCTGCACCTGCCCCGATGAGGCTGCAAGCCTTTGTGCCTCCGACAGCGGCAGATAGACATTGGCTACCGCGATTTTCGCAGCCCGGGATGCATCTACAAGCCCGACGACCAGATAGTCTCTCTTCGCCACCGATAGGGTGTCTCCCACCTTGATGCCAAATTGACGGGCGTAGGCCGCTTCAACGAGGGCTTCCGACTTGCCCTCTTTGAGAAAGCGTCCCTCCATAATGGAGTTACGAAGAATGGAAGGGCCGACGGAATTCTGTTGCTCAACCCCCAGCACAATCCACGCCCTGTCGGGATCGAAGACCCAGAGCAAGACGGCCCTGCCTACTCCGCGCACCCCGGGCAATGCCTCGATCTTTTTCACCTCCTCATCGCGGATCGTTACCGCGGAACAAGGAAAAACGGCCCCCGTCAAATCTTTCGGAACATTCCCGGACCGCTGTACAGTGACATCCGCACCTATCTCCTGGAGGGGCACACGGGCTGCGCGGCGGTAAGCCATGGACAGGGCGTTCAGGATGATCAGAAGTGCAATGCCGATGGAAAGGCCTATGACGGCAGCCATAGTTCTCCGTTTTTGGTAATAAAGTTCATTTTTCAAGTAACGCAGGTTCATTACATCCCTCCATTTCGTTCCTATTCAACATTTTCCGCCTCTCCCTGAAATCGGAACAAATAACGCATCAGGGGCACTGGATCTCCTGCCTCCTCGTCATCGCCCCTTGGATCAAGTCGAAGAACTTTTTCTGCTGGTCCTTGTCCAGCATGGACTTAAATTCGAGCATGTGGGCAACGACCATTTGCTGCATCTCTTCTTGGATCCCGTTAATTTCGGCTATGGTCGTCTCGATGGTTTTGCTGTCGGGATAGTCTGCCCTCATGAGATCGAAGAGCGATCCTCTGAGCCGGTCAACCTTTTCCCTCTTCTTATCAAGAGCCGCGTGGAACAGCGGCGCTTTTTGCTCGAACAGGTTTCGCTGTTCCGGCCTGAGTGAGAGTGCTTCAAAGAGATGGGGCTGAATCGAGGAGGAGCCCATTGGAACCCGTCCCGGGGCGCCGTACCCGAAAGGGGAGGATTGATGCCGGGTCTTTTGGTAATAGGTGTACCCCGCAGCGCCGAGGAGTGAAAAGTTCAGGAGCAGGGACAGAACGAGTAGATACTTCAAGCGGTTAACTTTCATGGTTCGGCCTCATGAGGGTGCTATAGATCCCGCCTATCGAATCAGGAGGCGTGGCCTGAAACAGGTCGAGAGAAAAGGCTTCCTGCACCACGGCCGCTTGTTCGATGGTTTCCGTCCTTTCCGCCAGGAGCAGATTGCCCGATACGATGCCCATGGTTATGACGACAAGCGCGAAGGTCACTTGTGCGGCTCGAATAAATAAAGGTCTGATGGCGAGAAGGCTCCGGAGTCGCGACCCTTCCTTCTCTTCGAGGTTTGCCAGGACCCTTGTGGCAAATCCATAAGGTGCGGGAAATCTCTCGGCGGAGGCAAACATCTGGTGGAGAGCCCGGATCTCTTCCAGTCCTTCCCTGCACGAGGCACAACCCCGGACGTGTGAGTCAACATCCTTCTTCTCATCCGGACTCAACGCGTCATCCACATACCGGGAGATCATTTTTTTTACATGCGTGCATTTCATACTCTGTCTCCTATGCCTGTTAAACGATTTGGAAGACGATTTTGTTCCAAAAATTTTTGATCAGCCCATATTTTTTTTAAGAAGACGCCGAAGTTGTTCGCGCGCTCTCGATATCCGGGATTTCACCGTGCCCATGGATATGTACAGCACTTCAGCGATCTCCTCATAAGAAAGCGCTTCAATCTCGCGTAGCACTATGGCCGCCCTCAGTTTCTCCGGCAGCTTTTGAAGGGCCAGTTGTACGGACTCGGAGATCTCCTCTGATTCGTAAAGTTGTTCAGGAAATGGCTCGTCTGATGGCAGGTCTTCGGGAAGGGGCTCATTTCTGAGCGCCTCTCGGCGCGATTTTCTTCTGTAGTCGAGACAGGTGTTCAAGGCGATCCGGTAAAGCCATGTGTAGAACGATGATTCGGGCCTGAAGTCTTTCAAGGCCCTGTATGCCTTCAGGAAGACATCCTGGGCAGCATCCTGGGCAGCGTCCTGGGCATCTTCGGGATTTTGAAGCATATAGCGGCAGAGATTATAGATTCTGTCCTGATATTTACGGACAAGCGCCTCAAAGGCAAAGAGGGCGCCTTTTCTGAATAGTCCGATCAGATCGTTATCGTCAGTAGAGGTCATAGATTTTTATGCCGCAAGTGCTATGAGAATCCGGCTGCCCCTGGGTTCATCCAACACCCAAACATCGAATTTCCAGGCCTGTTTCCTGTCGGTTTTCATGATCACGCAATATATATGCCGCGATTCGGTCACTCAATATAACCAATTGAATTGATACGCAGTATTGGCCTTCAGGAAAAGCCAGTCCAAAATGCCAAACACCCACTTATGGACAAATGGATACAAACTACACGGAAAGCCAATCCAACTGGATACTATCTACCCAAGTCTATTTCCATTTCCACAAAAAGCATTTCCTATTGACAAATCAGATTCACTCTATTATGATTTATTTAAGCAGTCAACGAAATAAAATTGATGATGGCAAATTTGGTTCTAATTCTCAAAGCCCTGGCAGATAAGACGCGTTTTCGCATCATCCATCTGCTGTTATCCCACGACCTTTGCGTCGGCGCTCTGGCGGATCATCTCTCCATGTCCAAAGCGGCCGTATCGCAACACCTGAAGATATTGAGGAAGGCCGGTCTGGTGAGAGGAGAGAAACGGGGGTACTGGACCCATTATGGCGTTGACAAAACCGTGATCCATCAGATCGCAGAAGCGCTGATGGAGAAGGCCGATCAGGCACCTGATTTCAGGATGGCCTGTCATCGGTCGATTCAGGATGAGAGAAAAATTGATAACTTGAAAAGGAGGGAATTCGCCATGTGTCAAAACTGTTGTCAACAGCCGACCCAATTAAAGGACAAGCCGGAAAACTGTATGCCGGAGCAGATCAGAGCGTGTCACGGGGATGAGAAGGACCATCCCTGTGTTTCGACGAAAGAAGAGAAGTGAGCCGTATTCTGTTGAATGATGACACGACCGGCGCCATAATCGTGGATGGACTGGCCAAGCGATTCGGCGAAGTTCAGGCCGTTTCGGATCTGAGTTTTGAGGTGCCCGAGGGGGAGTTGTTCGGGTTCCTCGGTCCCAACGGGGCAGGCAAGACCACCACCATCAACATGCTCACCGGTCTGGCCCGGCCGGATGCGGGCAGTATCCGGATCGCAGGCATCGACTGTACGGGAAATCCCAAAGCGGCCCAGCACGTGATTGGCGTGGTTCCGGATGAAAGCAACTTGTATCCGGAACTGACCGGGTTCGACAACCTGTGTTTCTGCGCGGCCCTCTATGGAATACGGAAAAAGGAGCGGGAAAGCCGTGCCCGTGAACTGCTGGAGACATTCGGTCTTGCCGAGGCGGCCAAGCGAAAGTTCGGCGGCTATTCCAAGGGCATGAAGCGTAAACTCACCATTGCCGCGGGCATCATCCACAAGCCCGAAATCCTGTTTCTGGATGAACCTACCACCGGCATCGACGTGGCCAGCGCCCGGCAACTGCGTCAACTGCTTTCGGATCTACATCGGGCCGGAACCACGATCTTCTTGACCACCCACTACATTGAAGAAGCGGAGCGGCTTTGCGACCGTATTGCTTTTGTGGTATCCGGTCGCGTCGTCCGGATCGACACGGTGGAGCATCTGGTTCAGCCGATGCAGGAAAAGCATGTGGTTCAGATCGCCTATGCAAATTCGCTGAATAACATACAAGGCAGGGTCTCCGAATCTTTTCCCACCCTCCATTTCACCATCCCTGAACATGGCTTGATTCGGGTGGAAGCAGACGAGCCCGTTCGCGTCGGGCCGATAGTCCGGTATCTGGAAGATCAGGGGGCCGAGGTCAAAGAGGCCCGAAGGATAAGAACCTCCCTCGAAGATATTTTTGTGCAGATAACGGGAATCGAGGCAGATGCCATGAAAAAGGAAAAAGAAAAAGCCGGTGGCCGCCCATGAAACGCTGGATCGCCTTCTGGAACATCTTTGTCAAAGACCTGCGCGCCTACTATCTCAAACCGCCCAATGTCAGTTGGGGTTTGATCTTCCCCCTGGCCTGGACAGGGATGTTCTTTATCAAATCCGACGGTTTGAAAGACGTCCTTTCTATTGTTCCGGGTGTGGTATCCCTTTCCATCCTTTTTGGAACCACCTCCCTCCTTTCCGTAACCGTCACCTTTGAAAAGAAGGGGAAATCCTTCGACCGGCTTCTCCTGGCCCCGATACCCCTGCAACTCCTGATGCTGGCCAAGACATCGGGTGCCATCCTGTTCGGGGTGGTCAATGCCTTCGTTCCCATCCTCCTGGCGGCCTTTCTCACCGACCTCTCGCATGTTGCCTGGAGCGCCGCCATCCCTGCCATCGTTCTCATCGCAGCAAGTTCCACCTTCCTGGGGCTGTTTGTGGCGGTTTCCGTGAGCGAGGTCTTTGAGGCCCAGACCTTTTCCAACTTCTTCCGCTTCCCCATGATCTTTCTTTGCGGGCTGTTCTTCCCCATTGAACAGCTCCCCGTCTTTCTGCAGCCCCTGTCCTACCTTTTTCCCCTGACCTATGGCGTCGACATCCTCCACGGGGCCTTCCACGGCAATCACCTGATGCCCTTTGCAATCGATTTCACAGCCCTTTCCTTCTTCTGTGTGACCCTGTTCCTAATCAGTCTCCACAATATCGGGAAACGCTGGATCCTTTGAAGAAGAGAGGCATGGAAAAAAATGATGAAACACAAATTCTATGAGGAGGAGAAAATGCCATGAAAGTCCTGTTTATCATATCGACCGATGACGGAGAGACCATCTACAATGCCATGAGACTGGCCAATGTAGGTGTTCAAAAGGGTGACGAGGTGAGTGTCTTCATGCTTGGAAGAGGGGTAATGTTCGAAAGGAGCGGAAGCGAGCAATTCAATGTCATGGGCCAGATGGAAACATTCGAAGGTGATTTCTATGTCTGAGGGGTCTGCATGAAATCCCACGGTCTGGAGGGATCAAGCAGTTGCCCTATTGGCTGGATGGACGACCTTTACGAACTCTCGATGGAAGCTGACAAGGTGCTGACATTTTGAAAATGGAAAATATCCGTGGACATCGATTTGCCATCTTGGGTGCCTTAATGCCCATGCGGACGGACATCAGCGGAAGCACGAGTAGTAGTCAGTCGGTGACCCTCGTGGTCTGCGCCCTTGCGGGTAGGAGAATATACTCCGGGGATATCCGTGAAAACGCCACAGAAGGGATTCAGGATAGAACGGTCCAATCCCCCCAGTGTTCGCGCATCAAAGAGGAATCTTTGCTACTGACACGGATACTTTCACGAAATATTTTCAGGAAAGGGTGGAAGGTTTTATAAAAGAAGCAAGGGATAAGGAACCGGATCACGTTGAAACGGACTGAGTAAGTGACCGCATACAATTTTGACGATCAGATGTGGAAACAGCGAGGCATATCTTCACAATATCTGAAATCTACTCACAGGCCATAAATTTACCATCGGTCATAATGCGGCCGTTGGTAATGCATCTTTTTAATTTCCCCTAATTTAGATTTCAACCTCATAGAGGACATATTCACCGGACTTGCCTTTTAATGTGGCGTGATACTTTCTATGGGTTTCCACCACCCCCTTTATCTCCTCATTAGCCCGTTCCGAAATCAGCAGTTGTGTGCCGAAATCCTTATTTGCAGTTTCTATCCGACTCGCCAAATTAACTGCGTCTCCGATAGCGGAAATCTTGCTCATCATGCCTGTATTAAAATTACCTACAATAACTTTTCCAAAGTTTATTCCTGCCCTGATCCCAAAAGACCAATCATACATTTGATTGAGATATCCGTTAAACTGTATCAAAGCCGCGTTCATGGCACGAACTGCATTGATGGC
>Ga0307425_1000356_pt1 | contig 28781 bp, 29 predicted proteins | sample SalMarWE160330MG_FD_202152 | JGI IMG/M metagenome (GOLD analysis project Ga0307425, IMG submission 202152) | Salt marsh sediment microbial communities from the Plum Island Ecosystem LTER, Massachusetts, United States - WE1603-30 | ecosystem: Environmental > Aquatic > Marine > Intertidal zone >...
AGAGAAGTCGAGGGCCACTACCTGCGTCCCCGGCGAGCGGTGCAAGATACCCCTCCCCAGCCGCATGGTTCCGGCGCAGGCATCCAACACAAGCCCCTGGCCTGAGAGCCCCAGGGCCTTGATCGCCTCGTGCCGCCACCACGCATCCAGGCCGAAGCTGAGCAGGGTGTTCAGCAGGTCATAGCTTTGCGCAATGGCGGCGAAGCTGCGGCGCACGAATACCTTTTTGTCCATCAGGGAATTACGATCCCTCGGCGATCCTCTTCCTTAGCTCGAGGCACATCTGGGGGGCGTCGATCTCTACGGGGCAGCGCACCTTGCAGCGCCCGCAGCTGAGGCAGGAATAGGTCAGCGGGGCGGCCTTGGCGAGATCGCCGGTGACAAAGGCGGTCCAGATGGCGCCGATGCCGCCGAAGTATTTGTCGCCAAAGCGACCGGCAGTCACGGCGAAGAGGGGGCATTCATAGAGACAGCCGCCGCATCGCAGGCAGTAAAGCGCCTCTTGGAAGACGGGGTCTTGGGCGAGCTGGCTGCGACCGGCGTCCAGAAAGATTACGTACATCTCCTTGGGGCCGTGGGCCCCGTAGGTGGTGACCTTCTCAATGTCGCCGGTCTTGCTGGGGCCGGAGACGAGGTTGAGGTAGGCCGGGACGGTATAGCCGGCGTATCGCCACGTAACCTCCGCCACCTTAAAGGCATCCTCGATGGTCGGAACCACCTTTTCCATACCTACGAGGGCGATGTAGACCGGAGGGGCAGCGCTGGACAGGCGGATGTTGCCCTCGTTCTCTATCTGAAAGAGGGTGCCGGTGTCCGCTGCCACCACGTTGGCCCCGCTCATCCCCACCTGGGCGCGAAAGAACTTATCCCGCAGGATCTCCCTCACCGTCGCCACCTCGGCCTGGATATCGGGGGGGATGTCCTTGCCGGTAACCTTGCTCAAGAGTTTAGCCACCTCTTCCTTGGGGACATGGATTGCCGGGGCAAGGAGGTGCATGGGCTTGATCCCCAGCAGCTGGACGATATATTCTCCCAGGTCGGTCTCGTAGACCTCGTTCCCCCGTTCTTCGAGGTGTTCCCGCAGGTCTATCTCCTCCCCGGTCAGGCTTTTCCCCTTGACGATGAGCTTGCCGGAACCCACGATCCCATCGATGATCTCCAGGGCCTCATCAGGGGTGCGGGCTACAAAGGCCTCGCCCTTGTTCTCGCGGATGGCCTCACATGCCTGCTCTACGAGATCCCCTAATCGGGAGATGGACTCTTCCTTGATCTGCCTGACCTCCTCGGCCATTTTCAGGGTATGGGGGAATTTTTTGAGGGCCTCATCGACATTTTTGCGGTAGCTCGCAATAGCCCGCTCCAGGGCTATGCTGATCTGTGGATCACGAGCAGCCTCTTGTAACCTCTTTTTGTACGCTCTGAGTTTGGACATCCTATTTCTCCGGCAGGGCGTTGCGGAGCAGCTGGGCCATATCCATGACCTGCACCCCTTCTTCCTTCAGCTCCTTGACCCCCTCCCTGAGCTGGATGAGACACCCAGGGCAGGAGGTAACGATGACCGACGCCCCGGTCGCCAGGAGCTCCTTTACCCTGTTGACAGCCAGGATGTGACTCACCTCGGGGAAGATCACCTCAAATCCCCCTCCACCGCCGCAGCAGGTAGACCACTCCTCTTTGTTACGTTCGACATCGGCAAAATCCACCCCTTCGATAGAGCGGAGGATCTCCCGGGGTTCCTCAATCAGGCCGAGGTTCCTGGACAGGACGCAGGGGTCGTGGTAGGTGACGGTGATCTCCAGGGGGAGACGGAACTGCATCCCCTGTTGTATCCGCTCCCACACCACCTCCAGGAAGTGGCTGACCTCTACCTCCCATTCCGTTAGGAAGCGGGGAAAAAGCTCCCGCAGGGTATAGGTGCAGGAGGGGACCATACTGATAACCTTTTTAATGCCCCTTGCTTGCAATTGCCTCTGCGTTTCGACAGCACGGTCACCGAATTCCTCCTGGAAACCGGCGTAGTAGAGAGGGGCGGCACAGCAGGGTTCCTCTTCAGCGAGATAGCCGGGCGCTATATCCATCCCTTGCAGCACCTCGACGGCATTGCGCAGGGGGTTGTCGGAGAGGCGGGCGCGGTGGGTGAGCTTGCCGTAGAGCTCTCCCAGGTTGATTCCCAGTTTATTGAGGAAGGAAGTCATCCCGAGGGTCCTCTCCCAGGCCAGGCCCCGTTTGTCCAAGGCCCTCACCGCTGAGAGGGTGGCCTCGGCCCCGTCCAGGAACTGATATCCGCAGCCGGCGAAGAATAGCGTTTCCCCTTGGGAGGAGAGCCCCAGGTCTGAGGCCCACTTGGCCTTGGCAGAGGAGCCGAAGATGTTCCCCTTGGTGAGGATATTGTTTCTGAGCAGGAGGAGTCCCTCAGGGACAAGCCGTTCACGTTTTATGGGCATACGAATCCCTTCTGCTGATTTTGTAACGGCTTACCATAACGTTCAGGACAGGGAGGAGTCAACCCCTTTGCAATTAAGAATGGGGTAGGAGATACTGAAGCTTTTTCACGTTTGTTTTTCCCGTAGTGTCCTCATGTCAAAAGGCGGATCGCCCTACACAGGGAACGCTTCACCTATTTGGCCGCAGCCGTCAGCGCTTCGGGTAAGGCGTCCCCGCGCTCTACCAGGTAGTCTGTATACTCTTGGTAGTTCGGCTGCACCCACATCGGCGTCCCAAAGATCTCATGCATCATGATATTAAAGGCTACCTTGGTGATGTAATATCGATGGTGACGCCTCAAGATCGGATTGGAAGAGAACAGCTTCAATAACTCCCTCGGGCGCCAATAGTAACGCCTCATGATGTCTTTATAAATGATGTTCACCTGTTCCAGGTGATCCGCCTCTTTGGTCGCCATAACAGCGTGGATATAGTCGAAATTACGGTAATTCCAGTCCTCGATCCTCCCCAATTCCTTCATCTTGTCGAAAAAGGGCGTTCCGGGAAGAGGGGTGATCAGGTTGAGACCGAAGTGATCCACATATTTCCTGAAGAATTTTAAAAAGGCATCGCGATCTTCTTCCGTCTCTTCCCAGTGACCGATGAGGAGGGTCGCCATGACCATCAGCCCATGTTTCTTCAGGAGCTCCATGGCTTTACGGGCCTGTTCCGTTGACTGGCGCTTTCGGATGTCTTTGAGCACAGCGTCCGTGTGATATTCGATCCCCATCATAAACTGATAGACACCCGCCTCGCGATAGCCATCCAAGAGGTCTTCATCCCTGACCACTAGATCAGCCCTGGACTGTAGCCAGAAGTGTTGATTTGTCTTGCGCTTAAGCATTTCCTCAATGAAGCCGATGCCTTGTTCCTTCTTGACGTTGAAGGTATTGTCTCCCACATAGAAGATATGGCGGTTGTATTTTTCTTTGAGGAGCTCGAGTTCATCAGCGATCAGTTTGGGACTCCGGTTCCTCCAGGTCCGTTTATAAAACGCCGATTCTGTACAGAAGGTACAGTCCCACGTACATCCCCTGGAAAAATTGACCACCAGGCTCCCCTTTCCTTCCGAGGGAAGCTCCACAAAAGGATGATCCATCTTGGCAAGGTGATAGGCAGGCATGGGAAGGATATCGAGATCCTCGATAAAGGGGCGGTCGCCGGTATAGCAAAACGCTCCATTTTCATCGAGATAGGCAAGGCCCAAGACCTTGGAGAGGTCTTTCTTTTTCTCAACGGCCCGCAGGAATTCCGCCAGCGTCACCTCCCCCTCTCCGACGCAGATGTAATCAACGGCAGGACAATCCCTGAGCGTCTCTTCCGCTATAAAGGAGGGATGCTCCCCCCCTATGATGATGATCGATTGCGGGCTGGCGGCCTTGATGAGGCTGGCCGCGTTCATCCCGTCATAGATGAAGGCCGTGCAGTTGACGGAGATGCCGACCACCTCCGGTTTTTCCTTCCTGACCTTTTCCTCAAGGTCGCCCCATGGGTTGTCGTTGAGCGTGCAGTCCATGTAATCGATATCGAACCCTTCCCGTTCTACGTAGGCCAAGAGCTGCAGACATCCCGGGGAGGGTGTCCAAGCCCTCAGAATGGTCCAGATCTTATGGGGTGGATCTACTAACAAAAACCTCATGCCGCGATTTCCTTAGGGGTGAGCGCCTTGTTCTCTTCGTAATCGCCATATGAGCAGTTTTTTGAGCAGCGATTTGATAAGGGGGATGCGAAATACAACGTGGGACTTCGGTATATCAAAGATCTCCCCTGAGATAAGCTTATCAGAAAAGTCTTTGACCTTTTGGGCGGCCTTCTTGAGTCGCTCTTCGTCCATTACCGCCACTTTTTTTAAAACCCCGTCGCAGTACCGGCACTGAGCACACGTGGTCTGGTTGCAGTCCTTTCGCTTAAAGTGTTCAAGGAAGCCGTTGAGCTTATTGTTGTCAATCTGAATGAGTTCCCGCACCTCTAAGTCGAATACATCCCCCAATTCCGAGACCTTCATGATGTTGACATGTTCAGGCTTGATAAAGTACTCCAGATGGACGGGGGTGAACGCATCTTTCCGCGGGAGGGTAAAGAGATCCAAGAGATTGCCTTCGTAACGCCGCTCTTCATAGGCCCGAACATGCTCCAGCAGGAGGGGGGTCCGCTTAAACCGCTCGGTGATCTTGAAGCTGTCGTAACCCAGATCCTCATACGAGGAGACGTCCTCGGGCCTGATCCACGGGGATTTCAGAAGCTCCACCGGCTCCGTCAATTTTCTATACAGGCAGAGGTACCCCGGATATTGAAGATAGCAGTAATCCTCTTGCTCCCCTTCCCGGGAAGCGTGGCCGTCATGATTGACGTGCTCGTAATTATACGGACACTGCCAGAGACAGATATTGTTCAGGATCAGTTCCAGGTTGCACTTCACCGTTTTCCTGATTGCTTCTAAGGTCTTGAACTCCCGGTTGATGTGTTCATCGATGATGATCTCCTCGACACCCATTGCTTCGTATTGCAGGGCCTTGCGGACGGTATTGACCCTGGCTGTGGTGGAGACCTTGACCTTGAGGCGGGGGAAGCGTTCCCTAACCAGATCGATGAGATACGGCATGCCGATGGTGACCGAGTCGGCGCCGGCGTGGTCGATCCATTCCAGGAGCTCGATCAGCTGTTCGTAACCCTTTTTGGAATATTGGAGGTTTCCCAGACAGGGGGCGTTCAGCAGGTAACTGAATGCCAAGCCCCGTTCATGACAGGCCTGAATATATTGTTCCACATCATCACGGTCCACGTCCGGCAAGACAAAACCCGGCCTGGCCCCCCCCACGATATCGAAGGGGAGTTTGCCGAAGAGGGCATCCACCGATGTCCCCCTTACTGCATCAAGAAATGCGATGTCCCAATTAGCCCCTACTCGAAGTTTCATAGTATTGTTACTGTAACAATCGACATGTTATTTTGCAAGAGTTGCTGCGCAGTTACGTCATACATTATTAAACCATCCAATCCCCATTGACGCAGAAGGTCGTCAGTGCTATGTTATTTTGAGAACGATGACTCCTCAGCCTTGCAAAACATATTACTATGGGGGACTCCCGGTCAAAGGATCCAGACGCAAGGGCCGCTTATGGATCGAAGGAGCAATGTTTTTCTTTCAGGTGCCCGAAGGAAAAGGCGGTGAAAAGATCGATTTGAAAATCCCCTTTTCCAGCATGGATAAGATCTCCCTCACCCGAGACAATTATTATGGGTCTGACACGATCCTCTTCAATCTCACCTTCCGCGATCGGCAGGGGAAATCCTTTACCCTCAGATTCGCTCCCATTACCATTATTCCCAGACGGAGGATCGCCCTCCAGCAGCAATGGTTCGATTTTCTGAACCAGGCCATTGCTTCGGCGGCACAGGCCTCTCCCCGTTCAGCGGAATAATATTTGCCTTTCTCCCTTTTCACCTTCTACCCAAAACAGAGTTCCTGCACCTCCCGGCTCTCTAAGAGTGTCGATGAGGCCCCCTTTTTGGTCAGACGGCCATTGCGGAGGATATATCCACGGTGCGAGATGGCCAATGACCGTTGAATCTCCTGTTCAACAATGAAGAGGGTCAGCCCCCGCCTGTTGATCTCCTGAAATGCCGCAAAGATCTCATCGATAGAACGAGGGGCAAGCCCTGATGATGGTTCGTCCAGCATCAGGAGTTTGGGACGCCCCATCAAGGCCCTGCCAATGGCCAACATCTGCTGTTCGCCCCCGCTCAGGGTACCCGCCCTCTGATTGCCCCGTGCCTTGAGGACAGGAAAGAGCTCATATGTCCACGCCAAGCCTTCCCGTATCTCTTGTCTGGCCTTCCTTCGTATATACGCCCCCATCATGAGGTTATCGAAGACGGACAGGGTGGGGAAGATATGGCGTCCCTGGGGGACATGCCCCAGCCCTCTGGATACGATCTTATAGGGATCGAAGTTGGTGACATCTTCTTCTTGGAAAAAGACCCTCCCTTCGGTCGTCTCCACGATGCCGGAGAGGGTGAGCAGAAGGGTGGTCTTTCCCGCCTTGTTGGGACCGATGAGGGCAACTACCTCGCCTTCTTTCACTTCCAATGAAATCTCGTTGAGTGCTATGAATGGTCCGTAATGGACGATCAGTTTTTTTACCCTAAGCATTAATCCCTCTGCCTTGCAGGTATGCCTCAATGACCTGGGGATCATTTTTCACCGTCTCAGGCGTTCCTTCGGCGATGATCTCACCGTTATGGAGCACCGCGACCTCATCCGCTACCTCCATGACCATCCCCATGTGATGTTCCACGACAAGGATAGTGATCCCTTGTTCCCTGAGCTGGCATATCTTTTCCGAGAGTTTATTTACCTCGGCAGGGGTCAGCCCGGCAGCCGGCTCGTCCAACAGTAGCAGCTTGGGCCGCATGGCCAAAGCCCTCCCGAACTCAAGCATCTTCTGTTGACCGAAAGAGAGCTGGGCGGCGTTCCACTTCCACCTCCCCAACAGGCCGAGAAATTCTAAGATTTCCTTTGCCTTCTGCAAGGCCTCTTTTTCCCCTTTGTGTATCCAGGGGAGCCATAATCCACAGGAGAGAAAACCTCCCCTCAACCGGGTATGCATCCCGGTCAAGATATTCTCCACCACGGTCATTGTTCCCAAGACCTGGAGGGTTTGAAAGGTTCTTCCCACCCCTAAGAGGGCGATCTCATGGGGTTCCATGGAGGTGATATCTATTCCCTGAAAGGAGATCGTTCCCGTTGTGGGTCTTTCAACCCCGGTGATCAGGTGAAAGAGGGTGGTTTTGCCCGCCCCATTAGGACCGATGAGCCCCTTAATGGTCCCCTTGTCAACGTTCAGAGAGATTCGATGCAGGGCACGAACGCCGTCGTAGCTCTTGCTTATCGTATCGATGGACAGCAGTGCCATCAGATATCCACCCTTTCTCTCCTCCTCTTTCTCCCCCAGTAGCTAATGAGATATATCAATCGGGCATTCAGGCGTGTCCCGACACCATCGGGGAAAAAGATGAGCAGCAGGATCAGGATCACCCCAAAGATGGGGAGACTATATTCCTGATATCCCCCAAGCATGTCCGTCAGCCAGGTGAGAAAGATGGCCGCGAAGATGGGGCCATAGAGGTTGCCCATACCCCCCATGATGACCATCATGACGATGAGAACAGACAATCCCAGGCTGAAGCCCTCGGGGTTGGCTGTGGACATGATGCAGGCGAAGAGGCTGCCGGCAAGGCCGGCGAAGGCGGCGCTGAGCACAAAGACCCCTACCTTCACCTGAGCCACATTGATACCGACGCTTGAGGCGGCATCTTCACTCGCTGCAACAGCCAACAGGGACCTGCCCATCTTGGAGCGCACCAGGTTTTTTGCAAAGAGGACTAACCCGATGAGCACCCCCCAGACCAGATAGTATTGCTTGAGATAGGTGTTGAAGATAAATCCAGCAACGGAGAACCACGGGATGTTGAAAATCCCGCTTACCCCGCCGGTGAGGTTACGGGCTTCTTTGACGATGACCAAAAAGATCTCCCCGAATCCCAGTGTGGCGAGGGCCAAGAAGTATCCCTTGAGTTTGAGGATGGGTTTGCCGATGAGGTAGGCAAAGACGGCAGCCGCCAGGGCTGAGGCCCAAAAGGCCCCGACAGGGGGAACGGCATAGCGTGTCGTGAGGATGGCAGTTGTATAGGTCCCGATTCCGAAAAAGGCGGCATGTCCCAGCGAGATCTGTCCAGCGTACCCTAAAAAAAGGCTCAACCCCAGGGCCAAGATGGCGTAGATCCCCGCCAAGACCATGAGATAGACGAGAGGATCAGACAAGATCAGGGGGAGCAGCAGCAAGGCCCCCAGATAGACGAAGTCCCTTTTTTTGATAAACTCCTTTCGATAGGGAAGGTGGGGGTCGGGCAAAATGAGGGAGATCAGCCACAATCCCGCGGTATACACGAGATCTCTCTTTTTAAATTCGTTTTTGTTCTCTGTTACCATCGGCGACTATCGATATAGGGTGAACCCAAGATTCCTTTGGGCCTGAAATAGAGGATGAGCAGCAAGGCCACAAAGGCCACCCCATCCTTATAACCCGAGGGGATGAAGGCGATACTCACGGATTCCACAACCCCCAAGACAAAACCGCCGAGGATTGCGCCGCTGTTCTTTCCCCAGCCGCCCAAGACCGCAGCGATAAAACCCTTTAATCCCAGTAATGTCCCGGAGTTATAGCTTGTATAGAATAGAGGGGTGACAAGGACCCCGGCAATGGCCCCCATCCCTGCGCTCACACCGAAGGCGAAGAAGACCATGAGGTTTCTAGCAATCCCCGCGAGATCAGCCCCCAAGGGATCAGTTGAACTGGCCTCCATGGCCTTTCCCAGTAATGTCCGGTGTGAGAGGAGATAGAGGAAGAGAAACACTAAAAAGGTTGCGCCGATGACCCAGAGGCTCTGTGGGGCGACGGGAATCCCCCCTATATCCAGGGGATGCTCGCCGGAGAAAGGGGGGAGGGCCTTGGGTAAGGTCCCGAAAAGGAGGGCACTGGTGTTGCTGAGGACCATGGATGCCCCCACGGTGGCCATGATGAGGATGAGGACAGATGCCTTCCGCAGGGGATAGATCACGAGCAGATGGAGGAGGAAACCGATGATGACGACTGCCGTCACCGCCATCAGGGCTGCCAGGGGGAAGGGGAGCCCGGCCCCTTTGATAAAGAAGAAGGTGACGACTCCCCCTAACATGACGAACTCCCCCTGGGCAAAATTAATGATCTGGGAGGCCCGCACAATGGTGACAAATCCCAGGGCAACCAGGGCGTAGATGGCTCCGATGGTGATGCCGGCGGCAAGGAGTTGTGGGATATGTACCCACGGGGTCATGACACTCTCCCTTTAATGAATAAAAAGGTCAAAAGGGGTGAGCGGATCTTCCTATCCTCCCACCCCTTAATCGTGATCATGTTATATCTTATGTGCAACTCTGAGTCAAACCCTCAGAACGTGATCCGCTTGAATTTGCCTCCTTCGATCCTGATAAAGACCATTTCCTCTTTGCTCAGGCCATCGTGATCCGTAGGGCTGTAGTTATAAATACCGTGACACGCGGTAAACCCCTTGGTATTTTCCAGGGCATCTCGGAATGCAGCCCTCGTGACCTCCCCGTTACATCTCTTCAGGGCATCATAGACAAGCCAGATTGCATCGTGGGCATGGCCTGCTATTGGATCAAGTCCCTGCCCGTAGCGCGCCTTCATACGCTTGTCGAAATCGATGACGACGGGTCGTACCGGGTCGTCCTCATCGAGCTGGTAAGGGACCACAGGCTTTCCGGCCCCGAACTCCACCCCCTCCATCGCCTCTCCCCCCAGGGCAATGATGAAACCGAATCCAAAGGCGTGCGTCCCGATGATCGGGGTCTTAATCCCAAGGGTCCGCATGTTTTTGCAGATGATGGGACCTGGAGGGCCGCCTGTACAGGCATAGAAGGCATCCACCTTTTCCTTCTCAATGATCGGCTTGAGTTTGATGAGCTGTGGGGTCATATCGATGTCGCTTGGCGCATGGGTCTCCCGGGAAATGATGACCTTGAGCCCTTTTGCCTCACCGAATTGTTTAAAATAGTCGGCCAGGCTCAGGGCCAGGGGCCAATTGCCTGGAAAGACCAGGATCGTCTTATACCCACGGGCCAGAGACAGGTCCACCAAGTTTTGGGAGACGATGATGTCGCTCTGGGCGATGTTGAAGGACCATTTTTGCTTTAAGGCCCGAACCATGGGGTTGGAGGGACAGAAGATGATATTGGTGATCCCCTCCCGCTCGGCGATGGCCCTCGTGGTGGCCTGGAGGGGGTCCTCCCAGGGGCCCAACACTACCGGGATTTCCTTGTCCCGGGAGAATTTGGTCATGTTGGCGGCGGCCCTGCCCAGATCGAAGCCGTTGTCCTCGATGATCAGCTCGAGGGGGTGCCCGTCAACCCCACCCATTGCATTGATCCGCTCCACCTCCATGACTATGGCCATCTTCACGGTCTTGGTCACCTCCGCCCACGGACCGGTCAGCTCGAGGTTGACCCCGATCTTATAAGGGGCCTTTCCCGCCGTCTGAGCAAGCATTGGCCACGCAAGGAGCAAGCAAAGGGACAAACAAACTGCCAAAGTTACAAACTGCTTACCTCTTTTCATAGTGATACCTCCTTCTGTTATTTATTTTATACTTTATTATTTCAAGATACACCCAAAAACGATGCGGTTTCATCTTTGGGCGTTTCCTTTCGTTTGAGCCTATCCATCAAGGCGAGAACATTACAGAACAAACGCCCAGTCCATGCGGGGCCTGATTTTCTCGCATTGGGGCTGAGAAAGCAGAAATGCCTGCATTTTATCCGTTGCAGGGCCTGTTCAAAAGCTTCGATATTCGTAACCCCATTAGTATGGGGGAAGTAGTTCGGGATGAAATAACCCAGCGACGAATAGGTCTGATTATATTTTGAACTATGCGCACGGTAAAAATCCCTGAAATGCGGTCTATCATGAACAATGCCGTACTTGTGCGGATCCATGTGCCAGGGGGACCCCGGCTCCATTTCTATGGAGAGGACCCTGATACAGCGGACATTCTTGAATTTCCTCTTAATAAATCTTTTGAGTCTGATCGTCTGCCACAACTCATCAGGGGTTTCCCCGGGGATGCCGTAGGTAAAAAAGACCTCGACGTTTACCCCTAGGTCCTTTAAATAGTGTAGGCACTCCAAGAGCTCCTCGTTGGTATAAAAGGTGTGTTTGTGCATTTTTCTCAGCCGCTCGGATCCGGTCTCCGGGGAGATGCACAAAAACGATTCCTTGTGGGGAAAGGTGGCATGGAAGGCATCCATGAACGGCTTGGAGGGGAGGCCATGGCACTCAAAGACCATCTCGCAGGATATATTGTTCTCTCTTATCTTGGCGAAGAGTTCTATGAAGAATTCCTGTCTGTCAGGGTAGGGATCGAAGACCACGTACATCGTTTCATAGCCGTATGCCAATGCCTCCTTGATGGACTCCAATATATTATCGATCGACCGATAGATGGGCTTGGTGCGCCTGGTGATGAACCGCTGGGAGAGAGCGCTGCCGGCGCACCAGGTGCACGTCATGGGACATCCCCGACCGATCGACAAGGGGAGGGTCTTGGAACCAATGGAGAGCTTGTGGAAATTCGCTTCCTTGGAAAAGCTCTTTTTCCACATAAAGGGGTGCCCGAAGTAATTGACATAGGTCTCGTGGTTTTTGAGGAGCGCGAGGTTGGTAAAGCGCAGGGCGTTGAGATCCGCTTCCGTGGCGCAATAGAAGCTTTCATTCTCTATAATCCTGCCGTCGGAGCGCCAGGTCAGGTTGGGGACATCCCGTAAGTCAGCGTCGTTCTTGGTCACCTGTTTGACCAATCTCAGGAGGGGCTCCTCCGCATCCCCCTGGATAACGGCGTCCAGGCAGGGAAAGTCTTCCAGGATCTCCCGATGGTAATAGCTGGCGGTAAAACCGCCGGTGCAGATAAAGGTATCCGGATAGCGGGCCTTGATCGCCTCGGCGACCTTTATGACGTCGTAGGCCTGATAGTGCCAATGGAGGGAGAGGGCGACGACATTAGGACGGACCTTCCCTACATAATCAGAAAGGTCGAATGCGTGGTCTTCAATCCACTCGATGCCCAGGTGCACAATTTGTGACGAGTAACCGTGTTCCACAAGATTATCCGCCAAGGCGAAGATGCCTATGGGGAGGTAATTAATCCATATAAAATCACCGAGTGGTTTATACCAATTATCTAATTTAGGGGCATGCACGAGCATGCAATGAAGCCGTTTTTCATCCATACTTTTTCTCCGGTCTTTGAGGGTTCCCCTATAACTCATCCTCAAACCCTTCCCTGACTACAATCCACCCCACTTTTCTTTAATTAACTGTTTTACTCGCTTTTAAGAGTTCCAGGCCTCATAGACCCTTGCTCCCTGGTGGACCAGGAAACAGATGGCCTCCAAAATCTTTGAGGGGTCTTCCTGTTGAAAAAAATTATCCCCGCTGGGAACACCCCAGGCACACCCCTCCCCCGCTCCTTTGACTAACTCCGAAAATTTCTGTTTCCCTTCCTTCATTCCCCTGCCGATTGCCATTGGTATAGGGCACTTATCAGTCACCCCCTTATTTGAAAGAAGATATCTAAGCAAGCATTATGCCAGTGAGAAGCAATATTTAACTATTTGATTTTAAAAGGGAAACAGGAGAACGACAAAAAAACAATTGTTCCAATATGGAACTATTGTTACAGGCTGGAACTATGGGAGGAGTCCATACTCCTTTAAACGCCTCCAGAGGGTGTTGCGCCCGATCCCCAGCTCCCGGGCAGCCTTGGCCTGGTTGCCGCCGTGCCGTTCCAGGGCGGAGAGGATATGGTGCCGCTGGAGCTCCTTGAGGGTGCCTTTTCCCCCAGACCTTCCCTCAGGGAGGGGAAGACCAAGTGAGAGGTCTTGCTTCGTAATGAAGGGGGAGCGGGCGAGTATCACCCCCCGCTCCACCGCGTTTTCCAGCTCCCTCACGTTCCCGGGCCAGAGGTGATTGAGCATGGCCTGGATTGCCTCAGGGGCAAAGCCCGTGATCTCCCTTTGGGCCCTCTTTCGATAGATCTCCAGGAAGTGGTGGGCCAAGGGGACGATATCATCGCGCCTCTCCCGCAGGGGGGGGATAGGGATCCTGACCACATTGAGACGGTAGAAGAGATCGTCTCGGAGAATACCTTGAGCCACCAGGACCTCGATCTGTTGATTCGTAGCGGTCACGATGCGGACCTGGACCTTAATAGGGTTAGTGCTCCCCAGCCTCCTTACCTCCCCCTCCTGGAGGGCCCGCAGGAGCTTTCCCTGGAGGGAACGGGGCATATCGCCGATTTCATCCAGAAAAAGGGTCCCCTGGTGGGCCGCTTCAAAGAGTCCCTTGCGCCCCTTGTCCGCACCGGTGAAGGCGCCTTGCTCATACCCAAAGAGCTCGCTTTCCAGGAGGGTTTCAGGGAAGGAACTGCAGTTGATGGGGATAAAGGGGCGTTCGCGACGAGGGCTCCCCTGGTGGATGGCCCGAGCGATGAGTTCTTTGCCCGTACCGCTCTCCCCCTCAATCAAGACGGTGGCCTCGGTGGGTGCAACCTGGTTCACCTTTGTCAGGACCTCTTTCATTTCTTTACTCGTGCCGATGATTTCCCCCATCCACCGCTGCCCCTTGAGTTCCGCCCGCAAGTCCTTGACTTCCTTTACCAGGGACTTGCGCTCCAAGGCCCTGCTCACCTTCAGGAGGAGCTCCTCTTCATCGAAGGGCTTACCAATGTAGTCGTAGGCACCGAGCTTCATCGCCTCGACGGCAGAGGTCACCGTCCCGTAGGCGGTGAATATGAGGATTTCGGTTTGGGGGTCAGCTGCCTTCACCTGGCGCAGCAGCTCCATTCCATCTACCCCCTCCATCTTCAGATCGGTGAGGACCATGTCATACTGTCCCCGCTCTAACATCTTCAGCGCCTCTGTTCCATCACCGGCCTGAGAGACCTGATATCCCTCTCTCTTCAGGAGGATGGAGAGGGTCGTCCTCATGGACGGCTCATCGTCAACCACCAAGATGTGTCCTGTGGGTATCTGTTCCGTCATCCTTCATCCTGCAGGGGGAGGGAGATGGTAAAGAGGGTCCAGGAACGGGCGTCGCTTGCCACTTGGATAAATCCTCCATGGGCCTCCACGATTCTGCTGGCGATGGAAAGTCCTAATCCCGTCCCCCTCCGTTTTTCAGTATAGAAAGGTTCGAAGATCTGACCCCATTTTTCTTCGGGGATCCCCGGGCCGTTGTCCCGGAAGGCTATTTCCACCCAGCGTCCATTACGATGGGTGGAGACGAGCAGTTCCCCCCCCTTCTTCATGGCCTGTGCCCCATTGCGGGCGATGTTCCAGAAGACCTGTTCGAGCTGCTCTGGGTCGCATGGGACCTCTTTGACGTGGGAATCCAGACGATATGTGACCTTCATCTTTTTGAAATCTTCACCCCTTGTTAGCCCCTCCAGGGTCCGCTGCAGGATAGGGTGTACGGGGTTCATGGTGATCCGGGGACGGGGATCTTTGGAGAAGTTGAGAAAGTCGGCCAGGATGTCATCCAGCCGGGTGGACTCCTTCTTTATCACCCCGGCAAGTTCTTTTTGCTCATTACCCGAAACAGTGGGTAACAGCTTGGCAGCGGTCACCAGCGAGCCGAGGGGATTGCGGATCTCATGGGCCAGGCTGGCGGAGAACTCTCCCAGCCTGGCGAGGCGGTTCATCCTCTTCAGGGTCTCTGTCCGCTCCTGGACCTTTCTCTCCAGCTCCTCTACCATCTTCGCCTTCTGGGCAGCCAGCAGGGCCCTTCTATCAGCCCATATCCACACGAGTGCCAAGATTCCAAAGGCCACCATGACGAGAATGGCGTTCCGGGTCTCCCGTGCCTCAAACCCCGCGGTCCAGGCGATGACTTCCTTATAGGGAGTGTTGGAGAGGAGGTACGTGCCATCCGCCAGGGGGAGGTACACCCAGTATTCACCCCCTTCGCGAAAGCTTCCGGGTTCAGGAGTCAGTAAGGCCAAGATTTCCTGCATCCCTTTCGGCGGGGATTTTTTGCCCAGGGGGCGCACTGTCCCCTGAGGGGTCACAAGGTAGAGGGGGTCTTGCAGGGAGTATTCACCACCGGCCACCTGCCGCAACTCTGCCAGTCGCTCTTGCGCAAACCCTTCCTCCGCCTTGGACCGCAATTCCCAAATACTGCTGCGGGCGAGGAATACCACCACCAAAAAAATGAATATCATCAAGGCGAGGAATCGAAGGACCCTCTTCAGGGACATGCCTTATCCCTCCTCTCGCTTCTCCTTAATCAGCTGGACACTATTCCTCCCCGCATCTCCGGGGAGCAATTTCGTTACTCGTTCCATACTGATGGAGGATACGCTTACAATACCAGCAAAAGGGTATGGGTTCAATGGGGAATGCAATGAGCGTGTGGGGTTGTAGCTTGATAGGGGAGGGGGGATCTGGTACGGCCCGCATTTAATAGACACCTATGTTACAATATATTCATGTCACTATCTGACTTCAGAGACCCCACAGATCCTCGTACCCGCGAATACCTGCAAACGGTGGTGCATTCCCTTCCGCAGGAGGGGGCTTCCATTATCAAGATAGTAAAGCGGGCCACACGGGGGATACGTGACACGGGAGGGGTGCTGGGTCTCCTTCCCGCTTCCTTTAATCCCCCGACCTCAGCTCATGAGGCCCTGGTCAGGGAGGCGGGTACGGTCGTAGCCTTTGACGAGATCCTATTGGTTTTGGACCAACGGGCCATGGACAAAGATCTCATCGATGCCCCGCTGGAGGACAGACTCCTTATGCTTTTGGTTCTGTTCGGTGATGATCCCCGGATTTCTCTCGGGATCGCCAATCAGGGCTTATTCCTGGATAAGGTTGAGGCCTTGCATCAGGTCTACCCGAAGGACACCCAGATCTATTTTATGGTGGGATACGATACCATCATGCGGGTCCTTGACCCCATCTATTATAAGGAGAGAGATAAGGCCCTCCACGCACTCTTCTCCCAGGCCCGGTTTTTGGTGGCCAATCGAGGGGATCGTGGCGAGCGAGATCTCAAGGAGCTTTTTGGACGTGAGGAGAACCGTCCCTTTTTACCACAGATCACTTCTCTCAGGCTTTCGCCTGCCCTGCCCCAAATCTCCTCCTCTGAGGTCCGCTCTCGATTGGCAGCGGGGAAGTCAGTACAAGGGTTCGTCCCCCCGAAGCTGGAAGAGTTCTTACTCAAGCGGGGATTTTACAGTGGACATGCCCCCTAAAATTGGCTATTATTTTAAAACCTTGTATCATGTGGTGGGCGGTAAAGTATACGCAACATCCTTGAACCTCGAATCCTCCCGCTCTGCGGGATCCCGCTGTCCATAAAATCCAAATTGAGGAGCGGGATTGAATCCTTATGTGGTAAATGATATTTTAATAAGTCAGGGGTGAGAGAGAACTCTCATAAGGGTTTATGAAGCGAATTTTGGTGGTCGATGACGAAGAGGGTATCCGCCAACTCTATCAAGAGGAGTTAGAAGAAGAAGGATATGCGGTGGAGCTGGCCGAGAGAGGTGAGGAGGCCCTCGAGAAGATCAGCAGGACGAAGCCCGATGCGGTCATCCTTGATCTCAAGATGCCCGGCATGGGGGGGTTGGAGGTGCTCGAGAGAATACGGGAGCAGGATAAGGATTTGCCGGTGATCATCTGTACCGCCTATGGAGAATATAAGAGCGATCTCACCACCTGGGCCTCTGATGCCTATGTAGTAAAGAGGGCGGACTTGACGGAACTGAAAGGGGTGATCAAGGGGTTTCTCGATAAATAAAGTTTAGAGGGATATGGCGTGGGGATGTAGCTCAGTTGGGAGAGCATCACGTTCGCAACGTGAGGGTCGGGGGTTCGAATCCCCCCATCTCCACCATTTATTTTATTACCTGCTACCATAATCTCACGACACTTCTGTCTTTCATGCATTTCACGCCTAGAGATGCAATATAGTTTTTCCATGGCGGCGTCATCAATCGAAAAATACAACCTATTTTCCTCTCCCGCTGTCGAAGATCCCGCAGTCTTTGTGGCGGGGGCGGGAGAGGGTTGGTCCCGCTCCGCTTTGCACAAATCAGAGAATGCGGGATGCCGTAAGGCGGCAGGTAAGGGTGGACATAACCTTAATACAAGAACCCCCCTCACCTGTATCCTCTCCCCCGTGGGGAGAGGAAAACATGAGGGCTTACTTTACTAGACAGACACTTGAATCTTTGGGCCCTGCTTTTTGTAGGTGCGGGTGAACAGACCGTATTACCATTTAATAAAAAGGAGCTGGAGATGCTGAAGAAAAAGATCGGGATCATCGGCGCCGGAAATATGGGCGAGGCCATCCTCCGGGGTCTCCATCAGAAAGGATTGGCCAAGAACTTAGTGGTCAGTGAGATCCGTCCGGACAGGAGTGACTATATCAAAAAGAACTACGGCGTTACAGTGGTCTCGGAGAACAAAAAGCTCGCCTCCCAGGTTCAGGTCATCATCCTGGCTGTTAAGCCCCAGGAGTTGAAGGGGGTTCTTCAGGAGATCGCCCCAGCCCTCGATTCCTCCACGCTCATTATTTCCATTGCTGCGGGGGCCTCCCTTGGGACCATTGCTTCTATTCTGGACAAAGAGGTGCGCTTGGTGAGGGGGATGCCCAATATCGCCGCCCTGGCGTTGGAGTCCGCTACTGCCCTTGCCAAAGGGGGAGAGGCGACGGAAGAGGATTTAAAAATAGCCCAGGAGATCTTCAACGCCCTTGGCAGGACCGTAGTCATCCCGGAGGCCCTGATGGATGCCGTGACCGGTATGAGCGGCAGCGGGCCTGCCTATGTCTGCATTTTTATCGAGGCCCTGGCAGATGGAGGGGTGCGCATGGGCTTGGAGAAGAAGGCGGCCCTGGAAATGGCGATCCAGACGGTCCTCGGAACTGCCCGCCTCCTCTCGGAGCAGGGTGAGCCTCCCGCCAATCTAAAGGACAAGGTATCCTCTCCCGGCGGAACGACCATAGCGGGGATCGCCTCGCTGGAGGCTAAGGGGTTCAGGGGGGCCGTGATGGAGGCTGTGGCCTCCGCCACCGAGCGGTCCAAAGAACTGGCGAAGATAAAGGGGTAGTGAAAGGAGAAAACCATGGCTGAAATTAAGTGGGAAAAAGAGATGGATGCGGCCTTGGCGCGGGCCAAGGCAGAGAAGAAGCCGATCTTGCTCGACTTTTTCAACCCTAATTGAATCGGCTGTCAGCAGATGGGTGCGGTTACGTACCCCGACGCTAACGTAACTGAGTTCGTCAACAACAGGATGATCCCGGTCCGGCTCCTGTCCGATGCACAGCCGTATGCAAAGGATTTCAATATCAAATGGACGCCGAGCATCATCACACTGGATGAAAGCGGCACAGAGCATCACCGCATAGTCGGCTTCCTGCCGCCTGAGGAATTCATCCCGGCCATGATGTTGGGCATTGCCAAGGTCAACTTTGACCTGGACAGGTTCAACGAGGCGCTTACTGAACTTGAGAAGATAATAGCAGAATACCCGAAGAGCAAGGCGACGCCGGAGGCGATCTACCTGCAAGGGGTATCAGGCTACAAGAGCACGAAAGACCCCAAGCCGCTCAAGGCGGCCTATGAAAAGCTTCATGCAGAGTACCCTGATAGCGAGTGGGCAGCCCGCGCGCTCCCTTACCGGTTGATATCGTAATCGTAGGTCTTGATAATGGGGTTGTTAAGGGATCGAGATAAGGAAAATAGACCTTATCTATTCAAGCGTTAGGTCTATGAAGGCAAACTAAGCCTATGTCAGACGAATATTTGCAAATTGGAGGAATGCGTTTTGGTTTTAGTGGTTGGCTTTCTGGCTATGCAACCATTCCTTTCGCCATGTTAAGGGTATCCAAGGAAAGCTTACGGATTACGCTGGGGATATGGAAATTAGGGATCACTTTCAAATTTACCCCCTCAGATATAGTGAGTATAAAGAAACGAAAAATACTTTTCTATGCAGGCATTGTGATTGAACATAATAAGAAGAAAAGTCTTCCATTTATCATGTTTGGGACGCTTAACTACCCTAAACTCAAGATGGAACTAAACCGATTCGGATACCATGTAATGGAATCAGGGCAAAGTGAAGTTTCAGGTCTACGCTCTTGACGAGAGATGAGCCATTAATGTTGTTGAAAGAGTTCTCTGCAAAAGACAAAGAAGATATGGGGTGTCCAGACATCAGGGTGGATAGAGACGGCACGTGGTATTTTGAGGGGGCTGAGATCATCCGCACGGAGATCCTCTCCCTTTTTTATGCATCTCTCCACCTTGATGAGGAGGGGTATTACCTGGAGATAAAAGGAGAACGAGCACGCCTGGATGTTGAAGATACGGTGTTTTTAGTGAAGGAGGCTGAGCTGGTCAAGGATAGTGATGAGGCCTTTGTGATTTGGCTCAACGACGGTAGCCAGGAGCGATTAGACCTGAATACCTTTCGGATTGCAGAAGAGAATGTTCCTTATTGTCTCGTAAAAGAGGGGAGGTTTCCCGCCCGGTTTTTGCGCCTCCCCTATTACCAGGTAGCCCAACACGCCCAGCATGATGAGGATACAGACGAGTATTTCATCCTGCTCAATGAGAAGAAGTATCCCTTAAAGGGGTCCTCATAGTTTCCCGATACGTCTTTACCTCTAATTCGTTCCCATCGCTTGTTACGGTAATAGCTCCGTCCAAATCGGTCCGCAGGATGCGGGAGCCGCGATTCTCATACCGGCTTAACACCCTCTTGCTCGGAAAGCGGAATATGTTCTTGTACCCCAGGGGGAAGATGGCATACTGGGGGGAGACCTCTTCGACAAAGTAGTACGTGCTGGAGGTCTTGCTCCCGTGATGAGGGACCTTGAGCACGTGGGCCCTTAATTTCTTGTCGTCCCTCAGGAGCCTGGTCTCCGCTTCTCTTTCGATATCCCCGGTAAAAAGCAGGTTGTGATCACCAAAGGCAATTCTGAACACCAAGGAGTTATTATTGGCCCATCCTTTCTTCCGCTCTCCCCCGTTCATCCATCCCTCGGCGGGATGGAGGGTCTCCACCTGTGCCCCCCCAATGGATCGGGTGAACCCATCCTCCACCTTCACCATTGTGATTCCCTTGTCGTTGATGACCTTAAGGAGTTCTTTATAGGTGGATGCTTTACTCGTCATTCCATTATGCCAGAATTCGCTGGGGTGAAAGTTTCGGGCAATAAAGGTAAGACCCTTATAATGATCGGGCTCAGGATGGGACAGGACCAGATAATCGACCTTCAGGATACGCCGTTTCCAGAGGAAGGGGGCAACGACATTTTCTCCCACGTCGAAATCACCGTACAGGCCGCCTCCATCGATCAACATCCGCTTGCCGTGGGGGAATTCCACGAGTGTGCAGTCCCCCTGTCCGACATCGAGGAAGGTCGCCCGGAGATCCTTCATTGCGTAACCCCTGAGCCCCCAATAGGAGAGGTCGAGCAATGCAAGCATCAGTATTAGGGCCGGGGCAAGCTTTTTGATGTATGGCCGCTTGATCCAGAGGAGGGATGTAATAAAAGCATAGATGAGAATCATCTCCAGCGTTGTTGGTCCGGGAAGGTAGCAAGCGGCAAAGGGGAGGGAGGCAATCATCTCCATGGCCCGGATCCCCCCGTGGGCAAGGGCGGCGGCGGCCTGAACGAGGAGGGCCCCGCCTGATGGGAGGATGGGGATCAACGGGAGGCTTAAGAGCCCGAGGGGGAGGACCCCCAACCCTACGATGGGGATGATGATGGCATTGGAGACAAGACCTATGGTTGAGACGCGATGGAAGTGAAAGGCCACGATGGGGGAGGTGACCACAATAGCGGCAAAGGAGGCGATGAAAGATAAGGCGATTCCCCTCTTGAATTTTTCTCCACGCCGGGGAGTCAGGAGGGCCAGAGGGTCTTGGGGGAAGAGAAAGCGATAGAGGGGAGGAGTGAGGACGATGATGCCCAACACCGAGGCAAATGAGAGCTGAAACGACGGGTCCCAGAGGGACGTCGGGGAGGCAAGGAGTATGATAAAAGCGGCGAAGGCCAGGGTATTGAGGGTATTGCGCTGTCTGTTTATCAGGATGGAGGCCAGAAAGCAGGACGCCATGATGCCCGCCCGGATGGTGGAGATGGGAAAGCCGGTGATGAGAATGTAGGCGAGCAACGGGGGGAAAGTGGCTAGAGCGGCGATTTTGCGGATATCATAGCTCAGGAGGACGCGTTCAGACAATCTGAGGATTCCCTTGATAGCAAAGAAAATGAGGGTGACGATAATCCCCAGGTGCAGGCCGGAGATGGCGAGGATGTGCACTGCGCCGGCGGCGATAAAGGCCTCCCTGACCTCATGGGTGATCTTCCCCCGCTCGCCGATGAGCAGGGCCTTGAGCAATCCCCTTCCCGGGGGGGAGGTGTTCGCATCGAGGAAATGTTCTATCCCCTCCCGCCATCGGTCAAACCGTCGCACGAGGAAATTCCCCCGCTCTGTGCTCATGATCTCAATCTGGTCCCCATCCCGCACATAGCCCGTGACCAAGACCCCCTTGCGCCGCAGATATCCTTCATAGTCGAAAGACCCGGGATTGTGAAAATTGCGGGGGTGATAGATCTTGGTATTGAGGCGTACCTGATAGCCATATCGTAAGGGAACAACCGGATCTCTCATGGTGATCCGCACCCGTCCCGTGGCGGGGGTGATGGTATCTCCTTGTGAAATCTCCTCGGCCTTGAGATAGACCACGGTCTTCCCCTCTTCCCGCTGCGGGGGGCGATAGATGGTACCCCTCAGCATCACCATGTGCCTATCGGGGATCTTCGAGATGTGGTGGGGAGGGATGGTGGGGTGCAGCCTGAGGTGGATCAAGAAGGCCCCGAGGGCGAGCAGGGCGGCCAGGGCGAGGAGCTGGGCTGCTGTTACCCTCCGGCGGCAGAGGAGGAGGCAGAGGAGGAGCAGCGCACCCAAGGCTGTCAAAGAGATGATGAAGGGGATATGCTCGCCGATCAGGATCCCTGCAATGAGGGCGAGGGTGAGGGGGAGAAAGGGTGCAGTGAGACCTTTCTGCCCCGAGGGGATCATCACCGGACGCTGAAAAAGAGGGGGCTCTTGAGGTAGTGGTAGTACCCGGTGATTACCTGGGGGACATCCTTTTCTTCTACCCGCTGGACCAGGAAGTGATCGAATTCCTCAAATTGGGAGAGCTGTATATCACTCGTGGTGGCGAGGTCCAAAAAGCTTTGGTCGATAATAAACTCTTCTCCCGAGGTCTTTTGAAAAAAATCCTCCTCCTTCAGCTCAAGGAGGATAAAGTTAAAGGTAATGAGGGCATCAACAGGAAGGGTCCCCTTTTCCCTGTCCACGGGACCGAGGGGGGTGAAGAAAATCACATCCCCCAGGGCCGAGGCGACAAATTCCCGCAGTCGGCGGCACGTGATTTCGCCCTCTACCTTGACCTCTCCTGGTATCTTATGGAGCTTTCGTAAAGAGACTTCGCGAAAGGGGATAATCAGATCGCCCCCATAAGGAGAGACCACCGATTGGAAGTTTACCTCATAGAGATTCATCCCTTTGCCGCCCTCCTTGCTGCTGGAATTCAGCGGGGTTTTACAACACTACGAAGGCAGTGGCCAGGACCTCTCATCGCTGTTCATGATCATCAACACAGTTCAGAATGGACCCGTAGCTTGTTAGGTAAAATCCTTTTCCAAAATTTTTTTCAGCAGGTTTCGGGCAATGACCACCCGTTGAATCTGATTGCTCCCCTCAAAGATCTGGGTGACCTTAGCATCCCTCATCATCCTCTCCACGGGATAGTCCTTGAGGTATCCGTAGCCGCCCAGGAGCTGTACAGCATCGATCGTTACCTGCATGGCCATATCAGAGGCAAAGCACTTGGCCATAGCCGAAAGTTTATCTACTCCGATGGCGGACATTCGGTCCCTCTCGTAGACCTTTTGGTCCAGGAGCGTTGCCGCCTTGTATACCAAGGCCCGCGCGGCCTCAATCTTCGTGGCCATGTCGGCCAGCATAAATTGTACCCCTTGAAAATCGGCCAATTTTTGTCCGAATTGCACCCGATTGGAGGTATAATCCAGGGCGAAGTCAAAAGCCCCCTGGGCAATCCCTACTGCCTGGGCCCCGATGGCGGGTCGGGAGAGGTTGAGGGTCGTCATGGCGTTTTCCCATCCACTCCCCTCCGCTCCCAGGAGGTTTTCTTTGGGGACGACGGCGTTCTCAAAGATAAGGTCGGTGGTGTCAGAACCCCTCATGCCCAACTTCTCTTCTCTCTTACCGATGGTAAGCCCTGTGGTTTCCTTCTCCACCATGAAGACAGAGATCCCTTTGGTTCGCTCCCCCGGCTTGGTGGTAACAAAGACGGCGTAGAGCTCGGCTGCTCCGCCATTGGTCACAAAACACTTTCTCCCGTTCAAAAGGTAGTGGTCACCTTGTAACACCGCAGTAGTATTGAGGGTAGCGGCATCGGAGCCCGCTTCAGGTTCGGTCAGGGCAAAGGCTGCCACGACATGGTCTTTAGCCACCCGTTCGTAGAATCTTTTTTTCTGCTCTTCATTGCCGGCTATCATCAGGGGCATGAGACCGACGCAGTGGGCAAGGACCATCAAGGAACTGGAACCACAGGCATAGGCGATCTCCTCTGCGATGATACAGAAGGCGGTGATGTCCCCATCCATCCCCCCGTAGCTCTCCGGCAACATGACCGAGAGGAAGCCCTGCTGGGCAAAGAGTTCCGCCATGTCCCAGGGAAAGGCCCCCGCTGCATCTATCTCCGCCGCCCTCTTGGCCACCTTGGTGGAGGCGATTTGCTTTACCGCTTCCCTGAGGAGGCGATTCCGTTCCACCTTCATCTCAAGAGTCATTTCTTCCATATTACTGATCCTCTCTTATTTCCTCTTTCATTATAAAAAATAGTTCATACCACACAATATCCACCTGGGGCAAGGAGTTTTTCCGGGCAAAAACCCCTTGCTTTTTTGGGTGATGGGCATAATAATAATTTGGTGGTGTTCATTTTTATTAAAGCGTACATAGCTGTGTTGAGATTGCTGGATGTTCTCGGGAACATATCATGAGTCAGGTCCCGCCGGGTCGTTGAGAGTGATGGTAAAATTCAGGTTATGCGCATCCTGGTAGTAGAGGATGAGAAGAAGGTGGCCAGCTTTCTCAAAAAGGGGCTGGAAGAAGAGTACTATGCCGTAGACTGCGCCTACGACGGTGAAGAAGCACTCTATATGGTGGAGGCCAACGATTATGACCTCATGATCCTCGACATCATGCTTCCCAAGATAGATGGCCTCGAAGTCTTGAAGGGCGTGCGGGATAAAGAGTTGCCCCTTCCCGTCCTCATGTTGACCGCCAAAGATTCCATTGAGGATGTCATCAAGGGCCTCGACGCAGGGGGTGACGACTACCTGACCAAACCCTTCGCCTTCGCTGAGTTGCTCGCCAGGGTGAGGGCCTTGCTCAGGAGGAAAGAGCGGGAGCCCTCAGGGGAATTGCAGGTGGCCGATTTGGTGTTGGACCCGGTGACCCATGCCGTGAGCAGAGGGGGTCAAGAGATCGAGCTCACGGCCAAGGAATATGCCCTTCTCGAATACCTGATGCGCCAGGTTAACCGGGTGGTGACCAGGACCATGATATCAGAACATGTGTGGGACTATCATTTCGACCCCATGACGAACGTCATCGATGTCTATGTCAATCACCTGCGCAACAAAATCGATCTGGACTCCTCACAGAAGTTGATCCACACCATCAGAGGGGTGGGATATATGTTAAAGGGTTAGCGGATGGCAGGGTTTAAGACCATAAAATTTAGACTGACACTCTGGTATGTGGTGATCTTGGGGATCATCCTCTCCTCCTTTAGTTTTTTTCTGTACTTCACCCTTTCCGATAGCCTTTATAAGGGGGTGGACAATAAGATAAAGACCATGGCGGAGATCGTTGCCTCCTCCGCGCGCAACCCCCTTGGGGCGGGTCCCAGCATCAGTGATCTTGATCGGATTATGACCGAGCGCTTCGGGATCAGGCCCTTGGGTAGATATATTCAGATACTTGATGAATCGGGAAGGGTTGGCGGCAGGTCGACCAACTTGAGAAATGTGCAGATTCCCCTGAGTGTTCAGACCCTGCAAGCAGCGTCAAAAGGCAAGACGACCTTCGAGACCGTTCAGGTCACGGCGAAATACCCCGTACGGCTGGTGACCATGCCCATCACAGAAGACGGGAGAATGGCGGGAGTCGTCCAGGTGGGCAGTTCCCTCGAGGGGGTGGAAGATGCCCTGCAGCAGCTCCTCCTTATCCTGCTGATTGCCGTCCCGGCCGCCCTGTTGTTCGCCAGCGCTGGGGGGCTCTTTTTGGCCAATAAGGTCCTGAGGCCGGTAGACGAGATCACACAGATCGCCCGCCAGATCGGCTCCGGCGACCTCAGCCAGCGAATCCGGATAAAACGGGTGAATGATGAGCTCGGAAGGCTGGCTGCGACCTTCAATGAGATGATCGCCAAGCTGGAAGAGTCTTTTCACCGGGTCAAACGCTTCACCGCCGATGTCTCCCATGAGCTCAAGACCCCCCTGACCATCCTCAGGGGTGAGGTGGAGGTTGGGCTGAAGAAAAAGAGGGCCCTGGGGGAGTATCAGAGGATACTGAACAGCAACCTGGAGGAAACAAACCGTATGTCCCGCATTGTCGATGACTTGCTCACCCTCTCCCGGGCAGATATGGGGGAGCTTACCATGGAGCGGGAAGAGGTGGAGCTGTCCTCTCTGGCCCGGGAGGTATGGGGTGATCTCCAGATTCTGGCCAGAGAAAAGGGGGTTCAGCTGCAATTTATGGGGGACGGCGTTACAAAGGTAGAGGGGGATCCCCTATTCCTGCGGCAGCTCATCTTAAATTTGACGGAGAACGGGTTGAAATATACCCCATCTGGAGGTGCCGTGGAGTTGAAGGTGAAAGGGGATCGGGATGAGGGGGTGGCCAGAATCTGTGTCTCCGATACGGGAGTCGGAATCGCCCAGAAGGACCTGAAGCGGGTTTTCGATCGGTTCTACCGAGTGGATAAGGCACGGTCTCGCGAGACAGGAGGGACGGGGCTGGGTTTGAGCATCAGCCAGTGGATCGTCCAGGCCCATGAGGGCCAGATTAGCGTGAAGAGCACGGTGGGAAAGGGGAGCACCTTTACGGTGATCCTCCCCCTCAAAGATTAAAAAATTTTAATCTTCATTTAATCGATTTTTAATCTTCCTCGATTACAATGATGTAAAAAGCGAGATCGAGGAAGACGATGTATTTCAAGTTAGTGATGGAAGGTGGTCATGTCGGGGCGGGGAAGAGCTACGAGATGGTACGGTATTTTGAGGGTGATGACATCTTCTGCGTCCTTGGCAAATCCCTCCATGTCCCACGTGTGAAGAAGAAGGAATTCGGGGGGGGTGTCAAGTTCATCAAAGAGATCTCCTGGCGAGAATATATCACAGGCAGGAAGCGAGAGCGGAGAGATCCATACCTCAACCGAAATTGAGCGCTTGTCACTCTCATCCCTTCCACTATAAAAATTTTCGCACAAGAAGTGCTATAAAAATGGAGTAAAGAAAATGAGGAATATTTCTAAGCTCGTGCTTGCAGTGTCCCTGGCCGCCTCTTTGGCCATCCTACCCTCTCTTTCCCTGAGCCAAGAGGCGGCTCAAGGGGTCTCTGGGTTTCCCTCCTTAACCGAGCTGGTCAAGGAACTGAAACCCACCGTGGTCAACATCAGCGCCACGAAGGTAGTGCGGAGCCCCTTGGACGATTTCTTTCGGGGGTTTGGCGACGCCCCCGATTCCTTCGGCAATGAGCTCTTCAGGCGTTTTTTCGGAGATCAACCGAGGGAATTCAGGCAGAAGAGCCTGGGATCTGGTTTCATCATCGATAAGGAGGGCTATATCCTTACTAATAATCACGTGATCGAGAAGGCGGAGGAGATCAAGGTCAAGCTCTCTGACCAGCAAAAGGAATACGACGCCCAGGTCATTGGGACAGACCCAAGGACGGATCTGGCCCTGATCAAGATCAAAGCCGCTGCTTATCTCTCCGTGGTCCACATGGGTGATTCGGAGATGCTGGAGGTAGGGGAGTGGGTTGTCGCCATCGGGAACCCCTTTGGTCTCGAGCAGACCGTCACGACGGGGATCATCAGCGCCAAGGGGCGGGTGATCGGTGCCGGTCCCTATGACGACTTCCTCCAGACCGATGCCTCCATCAACCCGGGCAACAGCGGCGGGCCTCTCTTTAATCTCAAGGGGGAGGTGGTGGGCATCAACACCGCCATCGTAGCCGGCGGACAGGGGATCGGGTTTGCCATCCCCGTCAATATGGCCAAGAGGCTGCTGCCTCAACTCAAAAAAGGGCGAGTGACTTACGGTTATATTGGGGTGCTTCCTCAGGATCTGACTCCGGAGCTGGCGGACTCCTTCGGCCTCAAGGAACCCACAGGAGTGCTGATCGGCGATGTGCTTTCGGGTGAACCAGCCGAGAAGGGGGGAATGCAGAAGGGGGATATCGTCCTCGAGTTTAATGGGGAAAAGGTAGAAAATGCTCACCAGTTCCGCAAGATGGTTGGTGATACACCGGTGGGAACAAAAGCAAAGATCACCGTCTGGCGGGACAAGCAACGTAAGACCTTGTCGGTCACCATCGCCGAGGTCCCGGAGCAGCAGGTTGCGGGCGCCCCATCCAAGCATGAGGAGACAGGGAGCTGGGGCTTTACGGTCCAGGATATCACACCGGCGATAGTCGATCAACTGGGGCTTCCCGACGATACAGGGGTGGTGATTACCCAGGTGGAGCCCAGTTCCCCCGCCCAAGAAGAAGGGTTACAGAGGGGGGATGTGATCATAGAGGTGGAACACAATCAGATCAAAGACATGGCCGACTTTAGAAAATATATCGAGCAGCACCAAAAGAAAAAGACCCTCCTGCTCACGGTGCGGGTGAAGGCCAATAACTATCGCACCCTCTTTGTGGTCTTGAAGAAACAGGGTTAGATGACCTTGTTGAGGGGGTATTCGATAATCCCCACCGCCCCCCTCTTGACCAACTGAGGAATGAGATCCCGCGCCTCCCTCTCAAACATCACCGTCTCCACCGAGACCCAATCCTTGCTATAGAGGTCAGAAACGGTGGGGGCGGTGATGCTGGGTAGGACCTCCATTACCGCATCAAATCGTTCTTTGGGGACATTCATTTTCAAACCGATCATCCCCTCGGCATCCAGGGCGCCTTTGAGGAGCATCCTGATTTGCTCGATCTTTTCTTTCTTCCAGGGGTCCTTCCACGCCTTCTTGTTGGCGATGAGCTGGGGATAGGTGGTCATTAATTCCTCGACGATCCTGAGGCCATTGGCCCTGATAGTGCTTCCGGTTTCCGTCACCTCCACGATGGCGTCGGCCAGTCCCTCCACTACCTTGGCCTCGGTCGCCCCCCAGGAGAACTCCACATCGACCGTGACTCCCTTTTCGGCGAAGTACCGACGGGTAAAGTTCACCAGCTCGGTGAAGACCTTCTTCCCCTTGAGATCTTCGATGCGCTTCACCGGCGACGTCTCAGCCACCACCAACACCCACCGGGCGGGCCGCTGGGTGGCCTTGGAATAGACCAGGTCC
>Ga0307425_1000357_pt1 | contig 28710 bp, 25 predicted proteins | sample SalMarWE160330MG_FD_202152 | JGI IMG/M metagenome (GOLD analysis project Ga0307425, IMG submission 202152) | Salt marsh sediment microbial communities from the Plum Island Ecosystem LTER, Massachusetts, United States - WE1603-30 | ecosystem: Environmental > Aquatic > Marine > Intertidal zone >...
TCATCTTCAGTGGCCATTTACAATGCCATTTACGGGATCGAATCCAAAAGATTCAAAAGGGTACTTGTTATCGGCGTAGAAAAAATGAATCTGCTGGATACAAAGAAAATGACTCATACTTTGGCATGTTCATCTCACTGGCCGTCAGAAGGTTCAAAGGGGATGACGTTCCCCGGACTATTCGCGGAGTATGCAAAAGGCTATAAAGAGCATTATAAATATTCGGCTGATGAATTGCGCAAAATGCTGGCTTCTGTATCCGCCCTTTGTTATCGCAACGGTATTGAAAATCCTCTTGCACATTTCAGTAAAGGGAGCCCTCCGGACAGGTTGGGACTTTTCACTGCCGAGGCTATCCTTAATCTTCCTGATGAAGGCAAAGGCAGTAACCCCATGATTGCTCCGCCGTTGAGGCTGCATGACTGCTCACTGGTTACGGATGGGGCTGCCGCGGTAGTATTGGCTCCAACGGACGAAGCCAAAGCTATTAGCAATCGGGTTGTTGAGATTGCCGGTATTGGTATGACCACCGAACGTCTTGCAGAAAACGTCAGGCCCAACATGCATGAACTGATTGCCGGTAAAGAGTCGATCAAAAAATCATTTTATGAAGCCGGTATTTCCCTGAGCGATGTTGATTTTGCCGAAGTTCATGATTGTTTTACCATCAATCAGATTCTCAGTGTTGAAGCGCTTGGCCTTTCAAAAGACGGCCTGGGTGGATGGGATTTTATTGAAGGCAGATATACCCCTGAAGATGACTGTCCCGTTAATCTGTCCGGAGGCCTTAAATCCAAAGGCCACCCGGTTGGCGCCACCGGCGCTTCCATGCATGCTCTTACCTATAAACAGCTTGTTGGTGAACCGATTGGTCTCGCACCTCAAAAAGGAGAACCGGAAATCGGTGTGGTATTCAACATCGGTGGCTCAGGTGTAACGAATTGTACCACAACACTTAAGCGAATTAAGTAATGATGGTTTCGTAAAAATTCCAACTTCTGCGTTGTGCTTCATTTCGCAATCATTCAACGTACTCTTAGTACGCCTCATGATTACAAAATTTGCACGCCTTGAATTTGAATTTTTTTCAAAACCTTCTAAATCGGACTTTTTTAAAGTTCATTAAGTAAAAATTCCATATATACTTTTGCTCAGCTTGTCTGCACAAGATTATACTGCATCCTTGGGGGAAAAAGGAGATCCTTATGGAACAAGAAGATTATTTCGAATGGTCCAAAGATTTATTCTCCGTTTCTAAAATATTTGGAAAACCCGAAGCACTGAAGGGTATTCGGGTACTTGAGCTGTGTACACGGGTATTTGGACCGGTAACGGCCGATCTGCTTGCGGATTTTGGGGCAGAGGTAATCAAAATTGAACTGCCGGGTGTCGGAGATCTCATGCGGTATGTGGCCCCCCGAGGATTTTTCTGGCAGAACATTTCTCCTGCTTTTACCCATATGAACCATAATAAATATCATGTGGGAATCGATATTCGAAAACCCGAAGGGGCTGATCTTCTTCGCCGGCTGGTGGCCAAGTCCGATATCTTGGTTGAAAATTTTCGGCCCGGAACCATGGACCGATGGGGCGTTGGTTACCGGCAGCTCAAAGGGATTAACCCCGGCTTGATCTATCAGGGAAACAGCGGTTTCGGACAATGGAGCGTCTTCAAAGACAGGCCGTCCTACGACGCCACCTCCCAGGCCATGAGCGGTTTCTCGGCGACCACCGGATTTCCGGGCCGAACACCCCTTAAAATCGGTGTATGGATCGGCGACTACACCGGCGCGCTCTTTGCCGCTTTGGGCATCCTGGTGGCACTGTATCATCGAAAAAAAACCGGGAAAGGACAACTGCTGGATGTTTCCCAGGGAGAGAGCCTGATCCGTGTTTTGGATTGGACATGGGCATTTCAGACAATGAGCGGTAAAGGGCGGGGCCTTTACGGCAATCGTGATGTGGCGATTTCGCCTTCAGGAATTTTTCGCTGCATGGACGGCTTTGTTGCCATAGCAGCGTTGGATGATGAGCAGTTCAAGGGGCTTTGCCAGGCTATGGATAGAGATGAACTTATTCAGGAAGATCGCTTTAAAGACATTTCTCGCCGCGTTAAGGAAGATAATAATATAGTATTGTATGACATCATATCTAAGTGGTCGATGACCGTATCCGTAGAGGAAATTGAAAACCTGGCCGACAAGCACCGCTTTTCGGCTCACCGGGTGTCCAATGCCAAAGATCATTACAAGGACGAGCATCTGAGACAACGCAGGGCCGTATGGGAATTCGATGATCCGCTCTACGGAAAAGTGGTGGAATATGGTCCGGGGCCGAAACTTTCCAGGAGTCCGGGGCGAATGAAGTGGTTCACCCGGCCCATAGGATTTAACAATGAACATATCTTCAGGAACGTGCTCGGTCTCGGTGAAGATGAGATAAAGGAGCTGGAAGAGCAGAAAGCCATCGGCAACTGGATGGACCGTGTGGGCGCCAAACCCCCGGATGACTGGAACGGTGAGGACGGTGTCTTTTTCTAAATATAAAATCGCCTAAAGCAATTTTATATGAAGCGGCTTTGCCGCAGAAAGGATGTTGGTATGAGCACTGAAAATGAAAAGTCCTGGTATGATTGGGCCAAGGAACAGACAAATCCCAGTGACGCCGCTAAAAAACCTGAAGCCCTTAGTGATCTTTTGGTTCTGGATGCAAGCTACGGAAGTATCGGCGGGCTTGTTTGCTCATCCGTGCTCGCTGAAATGGGCGCAAGGGTCATTCGCATTGAACCTTCCATCGGAGATATGGCCAGAAATTACAGCCCTTTCGGCATTCAGCATAAGGATACAGGTCTGGGGTATCTCGTTGAAGGCAGGAACAAACATCACATCACCTTGAACCTTAAAAATCAAGATGCACGGGAAATCTTCAAAAAATTAGCCGGACATGCGGATATCATCATTGAAACCTTTCAAGCCGGCGTCATGGATGAGTGGGGTATCGGGTACAGACAGTTAAAGGAAATCAACCCTCGTTTGATCTACACGGCCCTTTATACTTACGGGCAATTCGGCCCCAAAGCGTCTAAAGGACGTCCCGGCTCTGAAATAACCAACCAGGCCTATTCCGGCCTGGCATATATCAGCGGCGAACCCGAAAGAGAGGGTCCCGCAGAATATGCGGTTCCCACAAAGACCGGGAGTTGGTACGGGTGGTATTCCGAAGGTTTATTTGCTGCATACGGCACGCTTTTGGCGCTTAATTTTCGAGAAGACACCGGCGAGGGGCAATTTGTTGACGTTTCCGGCGCGGAATGCCTGATGAAATTCATCGACTATAACATGGGCTGGTTTCATATGGACGGTAAAGTTAAGGAACGATTGGGAAGTTACGATCCTTCTGTTTTTCCTTACACGTTCATCAAATGCAAAGACGGCTATACTTTTATGGCGGCGTATAACGATGAAGCGTTCAACACATTGATGGAAATTATTGGGCGTCCGGAACTGGTTGAAGACCCGAGATTTTCTTCCTTTATGCAACGAACATCTTTGGAAAATGAAGAGGCACTGCAAAATATTCTGGAAGAATGGAGCACCCAATATCCGGTGGATGATGTCATCGACCGTGTTCAAAAAGCTATTTCCAAAAAAGAAGGACGGGCTGCCGCGGTGGTTACGGGCAAAGTTACACACCCATCGGAAACACTTGAAGAGCAAAACTGGTGGGATCGGGGCGCGTTTGTTTCGGTTAAAGATCCGGTTTACGGCGAACTTACCTTGCAGGGTCCGCTGTGGAAGATGAGCGAAACCCCGCCACGACTCAAATGGATCTGCCGTCCGGTCGGTGCCGACAACGAATTTATATATCTCAAGTACCTGGGGATAGGAAAAAACAGACTGGCCGAAATGAAGCGAGATGCCGTCGTTTAAATTGGAATAATGAAAAAAATATGTAAAGTAGTCAAAACGTTTGTGTCCCCGGTTTCTCTGCTTTTTGTCTTGACAGTGGGTAGAGGATGGTTCAAATTCTGGGAAGTGTGTGTTTGATAGCCGCTTTTTTATTTGGAGGACATTCCAATGACGATGAAACCAGCCTGCGTTGATTTGCAGAAAAAAACCGATAGAATTGAAATAAAAGATGCCAAGGACAAGCGATCGAAGACGGTATTACAAGAAAAGGGTTTGCAACTGGAAGCCATCGTGGAAGCGTTTGACGGGCTGATATACTTATGCTCTCAAAATTACCGTATTGAGTTCATGAATGAACAGTATGTCAATCGCATCGGATATGATGCAACCGGACAAGTCTGTCACAAAGCCTTACATCATCGTGACTCTATCTGCTCTTGGTGTCTTAATGATCGAATTTTTAATGGTGAAACCGTTCGGTGTGAAGTTTTAACGCCCAAAAACAGCTGGTATTATGTCGTCAGTACCCCGATATACCATTCCAATGGGTCCATTTCCAAATTGGCGATGATCATGGATATTACCGACCGCAAGAAAGCCGAGGAATATATAAAACATAAAGTAGAGGAACAAAAATTACTTCTCGATAATATTCAAACTCAGATCTGGTATTTAACCGATGAAAAAACCTATGGCGCCGTGAACAAAGCTCATGCCGAATTCTTAAATTTAGAGAAAAAAGATATCGAACACAAAAAAATTTTTGATATATTCAGTAAAACCCAGGCCAAGGCGTTTCTTGCCGGCAACAAAGAAGTCTTTGATAAAAAAATAAAAGTTCATACGGAAAAATGGATGATCGATGGAAAAGGAGAAAAGCGACGATTATCGATAAATAAAACCCCGAAGCTGGACGACAATGGGAATGTGGAATACGTTGTCTGTTCTGGAGAAGATGTTACCGAGCACAGAAAATCCGTGGAATTGCTTCGTGAAAATAAAAGACGTCTCGACTATGCCATGGAAGCCACCAGTGATGCTTTATGGGACTGGAACCTTGTGACCAACGAAACTTTTTTCAACCCCTGTTTTTATACAATGTTGGATTATAAGCCCTATGAGCTGCCTCAGAGTTTTGATACCTGGGAGGCATTAATTCACCCGGCAGATAGGGCGTCTGCAATCAAAAAATTTAATGAGTATATTAAAAATGCCATCGGGTCGTTTGAAGTGGAATACCGTTTAAAAACAAAGCAAGAAGAATGGCGATGGATTATGGCCAGAGGTAAAGTGGTTGAACGGAATAGGGATGATCGTCCTGTCCGGGTCGTCGGTACTCATGTGGATATTACCGATCGAAAACTCAATGAAGAAGCGTTGCGAATCAGCGAGGCCCATCTACGTGAAGAAAACATAAGATTAAAGGCATCTTTTAAAGGATCCAATAAGTTTGGCAACATCATTGGCAAAAGCAAGAAGATGCATGACGTCTACAATACAATTTTAAAAGCTGCTGTATCCAACGCCAATGTGATTATCTACGGGGAATCCGGTACCGGCAAAGAGCTGGTTGCTCAAACCATTCATGATTTAAGTAATCGCGGCGGTAAAAATTTTGTAACCGTGAATTGTGGCGCCATCCCGGACAACCTTGTGGAGAGCGAATTTTTTGGATATAAAAAAGGTGCGTTTACCGGTGCGGATACGGATAAACCCGGTTATTTGGATACTGCCGACAGCGGAACCTTATTTATGGATGAAGTGGGTGAACTTGACGTTAACATGCAGGCAAAGCTGCTTCGAGCAATTGAAGGTGGCGGGTATGCACCCATAGGAAGCAGAGAGATAAAGAAACCCAAAATCCGCATTATTGCGGCAACCAATAAAGATTTAAAAGAAAGTGTTGAAAAAGGACAAATACGTGAAGATTTTTATTACAGGGTACATGTTATTCCTATCCACTTGCCGCCTTTAAGGAACCGAAAAGAGGATATACCGCTGCTGGTCTATCATTTCCTGCAAGAATATAGTGATGATAAAGACATACCTATCATTCCGAAAAATATAATAGAATCAATGCAACGATATGATTGGCCGGGTAATGTCCGGGAGCTCCAAAACGCCATACACCGATATATTACGCTAAAAGAAGTCGATGTTTTTATATCATCTCAAAAACAGACAGAACCGAAAATTATACTGGAAAATTTAGGAATTCAAAATAATCAGAATCCCAAATTAGGTCTCTTTTTACAAAGTTTGGAAAAAGAATATATTGAAAAATTGTTGCATGATTACCAGTGGCACAAAACCAAAGTGGCTTCGATTCTGGGTATCGACCGCAGGACTCTTTTCAGAAAGATAAAGACCTATGGGATTCAATAATCTCAAATCGGGACATTTTGTCCCGTTAATAATATTGTCTGTATTTTCAGCAGGTAATTCTTCCCATTTGCAATTGTTGGGACATTTTTGTCTCATTCCCTAAACCCCTAGTCACATATTCCTACTTCTGTTTATTGAATTTCTCTCTTCATTTCAGAAAGATATCTACCTTTCTTTTTATGGCATAGATATTGCCTCAATTGTTCATCATATGATCTGATTGTATGGGGGTGCTAAAAAAGATTTGCTTTTAAGTTCAAGAAATAACGAAGTAATTTCTGAGAACCAATAGACTTTTTAATAAAACATCCGAAGAGGGAGGTGAGTTCCATGGAAAAAGATTCTGTTTTTAACCTGGGCAGGATGAGGCTTTCGGGAAATCAGGCCATTGCCCGGGGAGCTCTAGAGGCAGGTGTTCGGGTGACCAGCGCTTATCCAGGAGCGCCCATCTCAGATCTCCAGGGGAGCTTCGAACAATTGGCGGGAAACATCTCCAAGAAAAATGCTTTTACCAACAAAGTGGGTGAAGCGCTTGAGCGGGTCGGGTACCAACTCGCTGCCCATTGGGGAACCACCACCAACGAAGATAACTCCATGGCACTGGCCCTGGGCGCCGTCATCTGTAAGGCCGACTACAAAAAACGAGAATTTCTCACTGAACAAGAGTGGGACCTTGTTTATGGAGATACGGTTTTCGCCCAGGACGAAGAAAAGCGGATTCCTGTGGGCTCCCGGGTGATGTGCTCCTTCAAACACTTAGGCGGTAACACTGCAGCCGACGCGCTTCGGGTGGCAGTTAATGTTGTCCCATACACCGGGGGATTGGGTCTTGCCTCAGGTGACGATCGTCAAGGGACTTCATCACAGACCATGCAGGACAACAAGGTGCTTTACGGTTTTCACATCCGGATACCCACCCTGGAACTCCACTCCCCGCGCACCGCTCATAGTACCGTTAAAAATTGTTATCGCCTTTTCGAGGAACTCGGCGTCCCGTTTGCAGTGGTGATGAACTACGATCTCTCGTACCGAGAAGTCTCCGTGGATCCGGTGATGGCGCTGGACATGGCAGCCAACCAGCGGCGCAAGGGTTTCACCCGGGACCCCAAACATCTTGTCACCATCGGACCCCACATCAGGGCCCGGGAACATAGATATCATTCGAAACTGATTCCTTTGTTCAAAACAAAGATCAAGGAAAATTTTGAGTTCTTGGGAAATCGGATGGCTGCATTCGGGGACAAGCCGAAAGTTATGCTGGTGGTAAACGGTCCATTCCGGGAGGATTTTGAAATGGTTCACAATGATCCGACCTTAAGAGAACGTCTTAACAGAAAATACGGAGATGTTCTGGTTATGGAAACCGACATTGTCTTCCCCCAACCCGATTCCCTTTTTGAAGAACTCGTGTCAAAACACGGCATTGAAAAAATATATGTATTTGAAGAAGGTTATGGGCGGGTCATTTATCTTCAGCTCTTAGATTTGGTGAACCAGAACCAACTCGATGTAAAGGTTTTTGATCGCTCTATACCCTACGAACCCAGAATATACGAACGGTTCTCCTACATCGATCATATTATGAACATATAAAAGGAGGTGCGAACCATGGCTTTAGCGCAGAGCACTGCTTTAAAAAATAAAACAAAAGATGAAATCACCTATCTTCGGCCGGTGTCCAACTGCACCGGGTGTGGGGACACCAAGGTTTCCTGGTCCGTACACGAGGGGATGAGACGATTTAACCGAAAGCTGGGCCTTAAAGGAAAAGACAGGTATGAGCTGATTTACGCTGCCGACAGAGGATGCGGCAACTTGCAAGGCTACCATGCTTACGGCATCGTGGATGCCATCTTTTGCATGGGCAGCGGCGCCATTGTGGGGGATGGAATCAAAGAGTCCTGCTCCGAAAAACAAATCGTGGTCACCGCATCGGGAGACGGCGCCTATAATTTTAACATCAGCGGTATCAAATTTGCGGCCAAAAACAAGCGATTTGGCGCCATCAACGTGATCTACAACAACTACAACATCCGGATGACCGGTGGCCAGATACCCTTAGAGACCGATTTCGACAAAGAAGGTCCGGCTTTAGGCTTCGACATCATTCATGTAAATCCCTTCAGAGTGGACGACAATGCAGAGCTTTTCAAGGATTTGTATGACCGGTATCTCAAAAAGGAAAAAGTGATGGTTATTGCAGACGGCGTCTGCGTCCTGGATATGGGAAAGGATGCCAGGAATTCAGGAGTAAAAATGGGCCGTATGGTAAGATCGGAGGAGTGTCTGGATCTTAAATTTGCCAAAGAGCGTGAGCGCGTTGCAATGGAGGAACCGGAAAAACTCAAAGACCTTCCCAGGTTCAAGTGCCGGTTATGCGGTATCGGACTCAGATGCCACGCCCTGCTCAACAACGATCCCAGGCAATGCCAGGCCTGCGGTTCGTGTTTGCAGTTTCCCTGTCCGGCAAACGCTCTGAGCTTTGAGGGGATCAGCTTTTCAACTTCCGTCAGTATACCCGAACTTATCGATAAATAGGAGGAATTCATGGCGACAGAAAGACAGCTTACCATCTCCAACCCATCCATTGGCGGTTCCGGTTACCTTACCCTGTCGAACATAGAAGCTGATGCGGCCATTGCCGCAGGGTTTCATGCGGCCATCCACCAGTGTCGGGGTCTGGCCCAGGCTGGTGGTCCGCTATGCGTGGATGTAATGATTCGTGAACATGAAGTGAGAGGGGCGGTTTCCTATAATGTGGACTACATCAATGGCTATGACCTTTCCGAAGCCTGGCGGGGTGTCTTTACCGCAGGAGACTTTGCCGGCGCTTTTCCCAGGGGGCTCACTGTGGTGGCCGATTTTTATGTGGATGAACCGATTCTGGTCACCGCCAGCCGAAAAGGACCGAGGTATCTCACCAGAGATGAGTATCTTAAAAGATATGAAAAAGTCATCGAGCAGGGGCACGACCTGAGGTTGGTATTCTATGACTTTAGCAAATACAAGCTGAGAAACATCATGAAGGGGCCCTTTTCACTAGGAGTCATTGCAGCGGATCTTGATCTGCGGCAGGATACGCGTTTCGTTACACTGCCCAAAGAGGCCGTCATAGAGGGGATACTCAAAAATGTGCCCCAAAAAGCGGATCCGGTAGCCAACGAGAAAATACGAAAACTCAATCAGAATGTTTTCGAAACCGGATACGCGGCCAGGGAACAGTTCGCCGGGTCACAGGATGAAAAAATTATCCTCATATAAAATTTGTTTCTTTCCATCCATGTAGCGCTAATACATTGAGACCTCATAATATCTAAACCCTGTTCTATTTCATGATTCCTCACAGAATCCTCTGATTTAAGGCATAAAGCACGTTTCTAGGAATTATTCCTTATCCTTTTTTTGTTTATCGGAAAAAGAAGAGAATTGATCAAAAAGAGATTTGAAAGGTGTAAAACCGGTCATGGTTTTTTGGGCCATATTAGAATAATCGAGACCCATTTCAAGCCATTTTTTAAATGGTTCATCCACTGCATTTTTATGGGCAACGTATGTTGTGATCATTTGTTGTAAATATTTCTCAAAAAAATCTCCAAGAATATTATCGCCATATTGAATAATCAGGTGAAGCACGGGGATCGGTAAAAGAAAATTTTTGTTTTTAGCTTCTTCCAAAATAATCTGGGTTAGAATAAAGGCTGTAACGTCTTCTTTGGTTTTTGCATCGATGACTTCCACCTGACGACCCTGCCTGATGAGATCCGCCACCTGATTGAGCGTCACATATGTGCTCTTTTCCATGTCGTACAGCCGCCTGTTTGCATATTTTTTTAGTTTTACTTTATTCGGCATGTATTTTTCCTCTTAAACCCAAATAAAATAATAAGCTTATTTATATCGTATTGCAACATATAAATCATTTATTAAATATTTTTATATGCCATAAATATAATAAAATTGCTTTTAAATGCATTAATATAAAATATTTATAGTCTATAATCTAAAGCGAACAGAGCGAAATAAAAAAATGGTGCATTGCAAAAAATATCTTGACAACTCTGATTTAAAGATTATATTGTAAATACAAACGGCAAAATTTATGCCGAAAAAAAACTTTAATAGGGAGGATTATTAACATGGATCCGGCAATAATTGCAAAGCAAATGATCGATTTTCAAAAAACAATGTTTGACAACACTTTCAATGCCATGGTTATGGTTCAGGAACAGACCGAGAGAATGGCCGCTACACTATTAGATCAGGCCACATGGATGCCCTCAGAAGGAAGAAATGCGATCAGTGGTTGGGTCAATGCCTTTAAAAAAGGGCGTGAGGACTTCAAAAAGGGCGTGGATGAAAACTTTAAAAGAGTGGAAGATTTTTTCATTACATTTGACAAAGAGAAAAAAGCTAAAAAATAAGGAAAGGAAATAAGCAAATGGAACAATTTAATGCAATAAAACAGATGGTTCAATTCAACAAAAATGCATTTGATCAGGGCTATCACGCAATGGATATGTTGCTGAAACAGAATGAGAAAATGACAAATTCTTTTTTAGATCAAGCCACATGGCTGCCTGAAGAAGGGAAAAAGGCCGTGAATGAATGGATGCAGCTTTATAAAAAAGGTTGTAACGATTTTAAAATGACAGCGGATCAAAATTATAAAGATGTAGAAAAATTATTTACAGGTTTCAACAAATAAAACATAAACGTGGTTCACAGCTTTAGATAAAATCATATCAATGCCGTGAGCCACACAATTTCTTCGATTATGGGGGCAAGAAGCTAAAATGATTCAGTTCAACAGCAGCTCGAAAGACACGGCGTTTCATGACATACTGAAGAAAAATGTTTCTGTATTCTCTCATCTTGTCAATGCCTCACAAAATTACCTGAGTGCTTTTTCCAAATATTCAAATGATTTCATGATTCCTTATCTCATCGCCACAAGCTATTTCAATGACGTGGAAAAACAAAAGCTTTGGAGCACTTCACCTTTAGAGAGTGTTCAGTCCTACATGGAATTGTTGGCTTTTAATCTTGATTTGATCGGTAGAAGTGTCAGCAGCAGTATGAAGGCAATTACTCATTCGGGAAAAATGGAGCTGGAAAACGCCATCGCCGCTGTGTTCAACACCCTTTTTTGTTCGGAAGGGGAGGATCTTGAAGGTTTTTTAGCCAGGCAGGCGAAAATGATGGATGTTATGGCCAACCAATACCCCCAGGCCATCCAGGACATTGAACCTGAATTCGGATTCCATTTTGAGCGGGAGGACAATAAAAAGATTTCCGAAACAGACCGGTTTATTCTGTATCAGATTCTTCCGACGGACAAAAAGGTCAAGGTCAATAACAGCGGGAAACCGGTCATCATTCTTCCCCCTTATGTGCTGGGTGCCAATATTCTTGCCTTTTTGCCGAATGAGAAGCGGAGTTATGCCCATTGTTTCGCCAACCAGGGAATCCCTACCTATATTCGAATTTTCAAGGATATCAGCACTAATGAAGCCGTTCAAGTCATGACCGGTGAAGATGATGCCCTTGATACCCGATTGTTCTGTGAAAAGGTAAAGGAAAGACATGGGAAACCGGTGACCTTGAACGGTTACTGTCAGGGAGGCTTTTCTGCGGTTTGCAATCTCCTTTCCGGTGAACTGGACGACTTGGTAGATGCACTCATCACCTGTGTTTCTCCAATGGACGGCACCCGAAGCAAAGGGCTTGCCGATTTTTTGAAAAATCTGCCCCAGCGTTTCAATGATCTGCTTTATGGAACCAAAACTTTGCCTAATGGCAACCAAGTGGCGGACGGCAAAATCATGGGCTGGGTCTATAAACTCAAAAGCATCGAAGATGAATCCCCGATAGCGGTATTTTATAGAGATCTAATGATGTTCGGTCGTCAGGGCGCCACCAATGTTAAAATCAGTAAAACCGCGGCAGCCATCAACTACTGGCTGAACAATGAACGGAACGATCTCCCCATGGCAATTACCCAGATGAGCTTTGATTCCTATAATACACCCATTACCAAAGACGGAACGCTTCCGATCAAGCTGTTCGGTAAAAAACTGAATCTTAAACGACTCGAAGAAAAGGGAATCCAGTGGCTGATCTGTTATGGAGAGAATGACGATCTGGTGGAAAAGGAAACAGCCCTTGCCCCTATCGACTATATCGACGCAGAAGTAACCGCTTTTCCAAAAGGTCATGTGGCCATTGCAACGTCGTGGTCTCATCCAAATTCAGACTGTGCCCTTCACACCCGCTTCGGTAACAAAAACTATCGGGGACCTGTCCGGTATCAATTGGATTTGGATGATGATTTCAACCGATCAACTGCCAAAAAATAGTAGGTTAATGTATACCAATGCCATTTTTAGGAGATAAACGCTGTGGACAAAAATTTCCTTGAATTTTGGGGCAACTTTTTGATCAATACCGCAAAAGAGCAACAACGAATGGAAGACCTGTCCAAATGGATGCAGCAGGGCTTTAAGGGGTTTGATGAATTGACGGCCATGTTCAACAAATTTTACGGCCTGGAACAGATGGAGAGAGACACGCCTGCCTATATGGAAACCTGGAAAAAAGCTTCCGAAAATTTCCTGCAATCCTTCAACGATTGCATAGGTCTGATGGGCATGGTACCAAAAGACAAACATCTGGCGCTGATCAAAAAATACGAGGAACTTAAAGAAAAAATTGCGGCCCAGGAAGAAACAATAAACCACCTACGGCTGCTATTGGAAGAAAAAAAGACCGAATCACAGAAAGAACTGGTCCAAGGATTTCAGGATCTCATCGAAAAACAGAGTAAAGAGTTTCAGGAAACAATGGAAACGTTTGGCAGATTTTTCAAAACAGATACAAACAAATCATAGTTAGTAACAAATGGAGGGGTATTACCTGAATGCTGCGTTGAGATCGTTGTTTAATAAAGCTAAAATACTCCAAGGGGGAAAGATATATGCTGGACATCAAGGGATCAGTTGCGGTTATTACCGGCGGCGGCGGTGGCATTGGCCTGGCAGTTGCCAAATACTGGGTTAAAAACGGCGGCAAGGTGGTTATCGCGGATGTGGCCGAAAAATTTCTGGAACAGGCCGAAACTGAAATCAAATCGCTAAATGGTGAAGTTGCTACGGTGCTCTGTAATGTGACCAAAGAAGATGATTGCGCCAAACTGGCTGATATTGCAATTGAAAAGTTTGGGCAAATCAATCTGGTTGCCCCCTTTGCAGGAATCATCAAGGATGGACTAATGCTTTCCACGGACAGAGAAACCGGGAAAGTTAATAGGAAAATGTCATTGGAACAATTTCAGATGGTGATTGATATCAACCTGACCGGTGTCTTTTTGACCGTTCGTGAATGCGTAGAACAAATGATCAATCATAACTGCAAGGGGCTGATTTGTCTTGTATCTTCCACCGGTTCTCTGGGCACGGCAGGTCAGATCAATTATTCCTCCAGCAAGGCGGCGATGTCGGTTATGCCCAAAGTCATCACAGCGGAGTTTTTCAGGCGCGGGCTTGCCGACAAAATTCGCTGTGTAGCCGTAGCACCCGGATATGTGGGAACTCCTATGGTCAAAGGCATGCCTCAAAAAGTTCTGGACAAAATTCTAGCGCAGGTTCCCATTGGACGTCTTGTTGAGCCGGAAGAAGTGGCTGCTTTGGTTGGGGATATCTATCGAAACGAAGCTCTGGCCGGAGATGTCTTTTATATCCACGGCGGATTGCGTCTGGGATCCAAGGGATAAGCAAATAATTGAATATTTTCGATTGTCAATCCTTCAGCGAGATATTTTTGACCATTAAGACCAGATCCTAATGTCTCCCTTGAAACCGTCCTGTAAAACAATCTCTTTGGGGTATTCTTCCAGGATATACTCTCCTCGATTTAGTAACTTTTCAATAAACTATAGGTGATTTTATTTTTTGAGTGGCTTAGGAGGACTGACAACAGCCTTTCCATCTAAAACCTGGGTGCCCTCCTGATTGATACAGGTGGTTTTTAACCGGACCCGTTTCTTTTCAGCAATAATTTCCATTACCTCTACACGGGCGGTGATGGTGTCGCCAATTCTTACGGGCGCCAAAAACCTCAAATCCTGTTTAACATAAATGCTGCCTGTCCCGGGGAGCTTGGTTCCGATGACCGTGGATATGAAACCTGCCGACAGCATACCGTGGGCAATACGGGTCTTGAAAAAGGTATTTTTGGCATAATCTTCATTGATGTGAGCCGGGTTGAAATCGCCGGTTATTCCGGCATATAAATAGATATCAGATTCTGAGACAGTTTTTGCAAACTCGGCCGTATCGCCTATTTTTAGTTCACCGATGGTTTTTCCTATCATTTTAACTCCTTTCATTTTATGTAACCGTTCACTGGTTCAAAGGTTCAAGGTTATTTCTGGTCCCAGGACTGCATTTGAAATGCGTATTTATGAGAAGATGGCCATCTTCGTCAGATATATCCCAGAATTTGGAGCCAAATTGTCAATTACTTGAAAAAATAAGCATTTGTAACGAGATCTTCGGGTCTTAAATGTCTTCTTTGTCCTTAACCCTGAACGTTGAACCCTGAACCTCATAACCCAGGCCGACCTGATGTCAAAGTTTTGAGCAAAACCCTAAAAACTATGGGGATTGCGGTCACTAAATAAATAGTTTTTACGAGGTCTGAACTAAAACCAGGACCTATGGCTCCATATATCCTCTTCCAACGATTTTTTATCCTCTTGCAGGCTGAGATACATGGAAGCATTCTGGATGGCCAGTCCGCCTGTATGGGCCAGAGCATTCACCAGGATAATGACATCTTCAGGATACTTCCGGGCAGTGCCGCTGAAAAGACTCATCACACCGATGACCTCTTCTTTGGCCTTGATGGGGACACTTAGCATTGAAACAACGCCTTCTTTAACGATTTCCTCTTTATACAGCGACCGGTTGGCTGTAGATACATCTTCGATAATGACGGTTTTACCCTTGAGCGCTTGTGCAACGCTTTTTTCGATGGAGACAGGGCCTTTATTTTGAAATTCTTCACTCAGGCCATAGCTCGCCACAAGCTCAAGATTGCCGGTTTCATGGTTCAAAAGACGTATCAACACGCCTTTCATCTCTAAAGCCTCAGAGATTTCGGCCGTCAAAATATGTAACACCTGTTTGATGTCCAACGTCGAGTTCATGTTTGAGGCCAGATCGAGAAACAGCATCGAATTCTGATTAATACGTTCAAACAACCGGGATTGTTCGATGGCGATTCCGCCCTGATCGGCCAGTGCTGATAAAAAGTCGATTTCATCTTTTGAAAAATCTCGATGCTCTGCGGTATAAAGTGATAGAATGCCGATGGTCTTTTCCTTGACCATGACCGGAACAGAAAGAATGGATGCAATACCTTCAGCTTTTTTCGCCTCAAGATTTTCCAGACGAGGATCCGTGGTGGCATCGTAAAACGACAGATATCCCCCCTTTAAAATTTCGTCTACGATTTTCTTGGCTTGTATGGGACTGGCATGCAAATAGTTTTGAGACAATCCTTTCTGAGCCATTGGAACAAACACATCCTTTTCCTCATCCGCCATAAAAAGACATGCGGCTTTGGCTTCCATGGTGTCGATGGCGCTATGGACGATCAAGTCTAGAAGCTTTTCTTTACCCAATGTTGTCCCAAATGCCTTGCTGATTTTACAAAAGGTTTTAAAATAATTGTTTTTTTGGGTCATCGAATGCCTCCTAACATGTGTTTAACCAAAAAGTTCCTTTCTGCAGTCAAAATTTCAATATCACTTATTTATCTTTTTGGTTTTTAATGTGGATGTTGCTTTTTGGGGGATCTTTTTTGCAGCTTTTTTTTTCGGAGTTTCTTTTTTTGTTCCACGCTTTTTTTTGTCGTCATCTCTCACCTTGAGCCAGCGAGCAATTCTGGGTGCAAATTCCTTCTGACACTTTGAACTCACATAAATACCGATATGTCCCGTTTCCAAACAAACATCTTCGGCATCCTTGCTGCCGACTCTACTCGTAAGCAGTTCACAGGCTTCAGGAGGAACAAGATGGTCGTATTTGCCGTAGTAATTCAACAACGGCATGGTAATTTTTTTCAGATCGACACGTTTTCCGCCGACTTCCATTTTGCTCTGGATCAGCAGATTCTTTTGGTAACAATCTCGAATGAACTGTCTAAAAGTCTCTCCCGGCACATCCGGGCTGTCAAAGATCCATTTTTCCATGCGGATAAAGTTCTCCACGAATTTTTTATTATCGATGTTTTCAAAAAAGCCCACGTATTTGTCGAGCATCAAACGGGCCGGATTCAGGAGCAGGAACCCTAAATTCATTATATCACCGGGAATATTGCCATAGGTGTCTGTGATCTGATCGGCATCAATACCTTTCATCCAGATGTGTAAAAGCCCTTGATCCGTATCAAAATTTGTAGGTGTCACCGTGGTGATCAGGTTTTTGATCTTCTCGGGATGATGAGCCGAATAAATAACGCTAAAGGTGCCGCCCATGCAAATGCCCATTAGGTTGATTTTGTCCAGACCGTGTTTTACAAGGATAAAATTAACGATGTTATCCATATAGCCGTTAACATGATCATCAATGGTGAGATACCTGTCTTTTCGAGTCGGATAGCCCCAGTCAATCATATAAAGGTCGATCCCTTCTTGCAAAAAAGTCTGGACTACACTCCTGCCGGGCTGGAGGTCAAGCATGGTTTCCCGGTTGATCAAGGCATAAACCACCAGCAGTGGCCTTTTAAGCTGAATTTCAGTCACCGGCTGATAATGCTTCAGTTTTACTCGGTCTTCTTCATAAACAACTTCGTAAGGCGTCGTGGCAATTTCAGTTTCCAGCGGCTCCAACAGTACATCTGAAGCCTTTTGAGTTCGGATGCGCACCTTCTCGGCATCTTCTGCCAACTTTGATAAAATAAGATCTACAGGTATCTTGGGCTGGCTCATGATATTACCCCTAAATGGATTTTAGATTTTAGATTTCGGACTTCGGGTATTGGTTTGCTTTTTCTTTTTCAAGAACGTTTACTTTTTTCTTTAACAGGTAGATTTCTTTATAAAGTTCATCCATTTCCTGTTGAGTCGGCACAGGAATTATGCTCAGCATATCCTGAAGAAACTCTTTTTTAGACGCCGAGAATTCCGCCAATGAATCAAGTGTCTGGTGCATGGTCTGGGTATATTCGGGTGACTGGAAAAACGTCATATAATTCCCTTCCAGTGCTTTTATCCACATCTGATAGTAGGTTTTGGAATCATCGGGAAGTTTTTCCTCTTCGGCCAATTCGGTCAATCGTTCCTGCATAACCTTAAACGACTTTTCAACAGGCAAATATAACAGATGCATAAATTTAGCCATTTTGGTCTGAAATATGTTGTATTTATCCATAAAGCGGTACATTCTTTCCTGATAAAACCGCATCAATCCTATTTGGGGAATATTTAAAATTTGGCTGAATTCCTTCCCGTAGAGTTCAGTCCACATCCTGAAGGCATCTTCATCAAGGCTCTCAAGCTTAAAAGCTTTAGTCGATTCTCCTACCTTTCCAGCCTTTTCTATCCATTGCTGATGTAATTCAAAAAATCCTTCCCAGCTTGTTTTAGCCATATTCATCAAGATAGCCGGTAGAGTGTTGATTCCTTTGAAGTGGGTTTCCATGGAGTCGGGTCCGCTCATGGCCGCAGCAAAAGTTTTCCATGTCTTGAAGGCAATCTCCCAGGATTCTTGTATGCGGTTTTTACTGTCATCTTTTGATGGCGCTGTTTTTTCAGGAGACCCGGTGGCATTAGTCCACATCGCAGCCATGGATTTCCAGAATGCTGAAGTCGTTTCCATCCAGTCAGCAAAAACAGTTTCCGGTCCGATTTCGTCTTTTTGTTTGTCATTCATTATTCACCTCATTTTATGGGACCTCTATCCGTCTTTTACATTTTGTATCTTTAGGGCATAGAATGTCAATAATTAAGCTATTTAAAAGTCAGGATTGAAATATTTGCCATACATTTTGGTTTTTGGGAGAAATCCCCATTGAATGGGGCATTCCCCTATTAAAATGAACCCTTTGCCTTATAGACATATTTTTCTAAAAAATTGATATTATATTATAATAAAGTTCTTCAATTGGGATAAAAAGGCGGGAGGCTACATACCTTACCTTTGTACATGGAGTGGTTCCTCAATGATGGGGAACCATTCTTTTCGTTATTTCTGCTTTTCAACCCCGTAGCCCGCCTTTAGATTCGTTGTACCAGGCCATGATGAACAAAGGAAATCAAGTAGTTGGATTTGAATTCCCCGCTGTTTTCTGGCGTGCAACGGAAACCCCGCTTGTTGCAGATACCGTTTGCAGTGCGTGGCTAAGGGGATAGGAATTTTAGCCTGCCGGAGATAAACCGTTTGTTTATAAGATCCCGCAGGGTTACCTGCGGGAGTTTCATAAAATCGTTACACGATTTTATTGGAAGGAGGATAATATGAGTGGAAGTGTTTATAAAGTTGTTGAACTGGTGGGTACGAGTGATGTTTCATGGGAAAAAGCTGCGGAAAATGCGGTAAACACCGCCGGCAAAAGCTTAAGAGATTTGAGAGTGGCGGAAATAACCAAGCTCGATATGACCATTAAAGACAGGAAGATTGCATCCTATCGGGCCCGGGTCTCCTTATCTTTTAAGTACGAGAGTGCCTGAGATATATGAATTTTGACGAATATTTTACCATCATTGGAGGTTCTAAACCATGCAACATGCCCATAATGAAGTTTTTATGCAGAAAAGTCTTCCCAATGTTGGACAAATCGTACGAAGCAAAAATTACGGGACGCTCTGGAGGGTCATGGAAAAAAGGGAAGTCTGGCAACATTCGGCGGATGATCCGAAAGCCGGACAACCGAGTCTGCTTCCGGCCATTTATCTGGCCTACTGGCGGGTAAGGAAAGGGGTGTTGCCGGGCGTCGGGAAAATGCTGGGGTATGCATACACCCTCCATGACAATACGTTTGCAGCCAACTGGGAGATCGTAGAAGAATAATAAAATAGTTTAAATAACTGCCGATTAATTTTCAAGGGGTGTTGATTACAACATCCTTTTTTTTTAAATGCGTGATCACGGCCGAGGCGGACAAGACTCGTGGCAAAGATTCGTAAAGAAAGAACAGGAACCAATCTTTAAAATTCAATAGGGTCACCGTATAATTTACAATTCCTTTAAAGATGCGATTTCGGTGTGCGACGGTTCTTTCCAACGATCCCTAAGCCACCCTGTCCGCTCGTGCCTTACATGGCAGACGGGTCAAACAGCACCCATTTTAAAAAAAGATCATCCATTCCGCTCTCCGAGCCGGAGGCTAATATTCAAAGATTTAGCAGTAAAACTCCCCGACCTCTCAAATAATTAACAACATTATTTGATAATTAACACAGGATTATGGTAAACGTCAGGTAAAGGGAACAACCGGAGGTTTATTTATGGCGAAAAAGCCGACCTATAATGAGTTGGTAAAACGTATCAAGGCACTGGAGAAAGAGACCGTCAACCGTATGGCGGCGGAAAGAGCGTTTCGGCAGAGCGAGGAAAAGTATCGGCTGCTGGTAAAAAACCTTCCCAGCATCGTGTATAAGGGATATGCTGACTGGTCAGTGGAGTTTTTTGATTCAAAAATAACACGGATCACCGGATACAGTGCGGATAAATTTAATTCCAAAAAAATGACATGGAAGGATGTTGTCATCCATGAAGATCTCGAAAATGCCAAAGAGATTTTCATCAGAGCGCTTAAAACGGACAGATCGTATGTCAGGGAATACCGGATTGAATCCAAAAGGAGTGAAATTCGTTGGATCCAAGAAAGAGGACAGATTGTTTGTAACACCGGCAAAAAGATTAAATATGTCAGCGGTGTGTTTTTCGATATCACCGATAACAAACTGGCCCAGGAAAAACTGCGCAAAAGTGAAGAAATGGCAAGGGCCCTTTTGAACGCAACCACCGACGCCGTGGTGTTGCTTGATCCTGATGGCATCATTCTTGACATCAATGACGCTTACGCCAAGAAATTTCAAAAAACGCCTGATGAAATGCTGGGATTGTGTATCTGGTATTTGTTCTCACACGAAGTCGCCGGTCTTAGAATGGTAAATGTAAATAAGGTTTTTAAAACAGGCCTGCCGGTACGCGTCATCCATGAGCGAAAGGGCGTATGGCATGACACGAAAATTTATCCGGTTTCCAATTCCGAAGGAGAAACCAAACGCGTTGCTGTTTTTGCCCGCGATATCACCGGCCGGAAGCTGGCTGAAGAACATATCCATACCCTGACCCAACAACTTTTAAGTGCCAGGGAAAGCGAGCGCCAGCGGATCGCACGGGATCTTCACGATGACGTGGCGCAGGAACTTTCCTTGTTAAAAATCAGCTGGGAAACTCTTTTTGATAACTACTCATCGATACCGGATGGGATTAAACGAAAGACTTTGGAATTGTCAAAAATTCTTCAAAGATCCATATCTGCGGTCCGGGATATGGCCTATGATTTACACCCTCCGGGGTTATATCAGCTCGGACTTGTCCACACCCTATATCAATATTGCGAAGAATTTTCTGAGAAGAATGAAATAGACATCGACTTTTTTGCTGCCGGTATGGATGATTTAATAATCCCTTCGAATACCGAAATCAACCTGTACCGTTTGATTCAGGAAGGGCTCTGGAACATCAAAAAACATGCACAAGCAGCCAAAGTCACCATTAAGCTGGTTGCATCTTTTCCCAACCTCATCCTTCGTATAGAGGACGATGGTCAAGGGTTTAATGTGAAGGAACGGTTATCTGCGGCGTCAAAAGAGAAACGGATGGGGCTCAGAAGCATGGAGGAAAGGGTCAGCCTGCTCAACGGAAAAATGAAGATCCAATCACGCCCAGATGAGGGTACGAAAGTCTTTATTGAAGTTCCCTATAAGGAGAAAAAACATGGCTGAACAAAAAAGTATCATCATCATCGATGACCACCCGCTTTTCAGGGAAGGACTTAAAACGATTATCTGCCGCGATGACCGGTTCAAGGTGGTGGGAGAGGCAGGAAGCGGTCATGAAGGACTCGAGATGGTCAAGAGACTTAAGCCGGACCTGGCCGTTGTAGATATATCCCTGCCGGATCAAAGCGGCATCCAGTTCACCCGTGATTTACGGGAACTTTTATCGAAAACAAAAATCCTGATTGTCAGCATGCATTCAAAGATAGATTATATTGCAGAGGCATTTCAAGCCGGAGCAACCGGATATGTGGTCAAGGAATCTGCCTCCGAGAGGCTTCTTCAAGGACTCAGATCTGTTGCTAAGGGAGATTATTATCTGGATAGCTCTGTTTCCCACTCTGTTGTTGAAAACCTTATGAAATCTCCCTTAAAGACAGCCAAGATTACGGATGCCGATTACGCCACTTTGACACCTCGAGAACAAGAGGTCATGCGCTTTCTGGCAGAGGGACTTCCCAGTAAAGCGGTTGCCGAAAAACTTTTCATCAGCCCCAAGACCGTCGAGAACCACCGTGCCAACATTATGAACAAACTCGGTCTTCACAGCACCATCGAATTGGTTCGATATGCCGCAAAACTCGGCCTGATCGACGTGGACCTCTGGAAAGACTGAACCTTTCACTTTTTCCCCGAAATATTCGGGATAACTTCCCGGCCCATGGGGGTTTCCCCCATTAAAATAATCCTTCCCCTCTATGGACAAGAGAGATTGCAACCTGTTAATAATAGGTCAAAAATTATCTTTGATGTTCTTTGAATAACATTCGATCAAAGGGGGGTAACATGATCTCTTCTCCATGTAAAAATTGCTCCAAGCGGAATCTGCCGAAGGAAAAGTGCGTCAAAGAGTGCGAGATGCTTCAAGCCATACAGGATATGGAATTGACTGCTGAAAAACTAAATGACGGAAGTAGCATCGATTTTAGCGAGGAGTACAGTTTCAACGTTCCTCTTAGGCTTTCAATGGGCTCTTTTTGAAAATCCATGATTTTAAAAAGGAAATTACAAGGCATAAAACTTGCCTGATGTATGCTGACAAAAAACAATAAAAATACTTTGAATGGCGGTGGCCGCCCTAAAGGAAACAGAAAGATATCCATGGCTGAATCCAAGCATATTGGGAAACGTTCCAAAAGAAAGAGTTATCTCGATATCGCAACCCTGATTCGAAGCATTCAGCGAGCCGAAGGTAATTTGGACTGTTTTCAAATGGGAGTAATAGACTGTGATCAGGTGGATTGCAAATGGCGCGCCTCTTGTCTGGAGGTATATCCGGCCTTTGGCAAGGATAAAACCTGATTTGTTGCTGTTAAAAGAGGTGCCATAAAGGTGGTTTTGCCCTGCATTCCTCACCACCCATCCGGTGGTGTTCAGTCTCTGCCGGATAAAAGGTCTTAACCTTTTACGCCAAAGCCCTTTGGCAGTGAAATCAACCGCGATTTCACTGTAAATAAACCAATATGCCGGCAGAGACATATTCTTTTTCTTTCCTTGTGTTTTACACCCCAATATTGCTATATAGCTATTGCTATAATAACGCAGCGTTTCCGCCGCCGGATAATTTCGTTTAGCTCGGCAAGAACTCGCAAATAAAAGCGCGTAAAAGAGAACATGGCTATGGCTTTTTAGAATATAGTGAAGTAGTTTGATTTTATTCTCTAATTTGAAAAACTTCAAGGATGTTCTCTTTAACGCGCTCTAATTTGTTCAGACAGCTTCCCGAGCTAAACGAAATCATCCGGCGGCTTCTTGAAATTGTGACCGTTAGCTATTCAATCGGAACATATTTTTGCCAACTGCTTTTACATTTCTCAGAATAACATTTTGTTTCATCCTACGGCTTCCGAAAGTGGAAAACTCGATTTGTTTATGAATAAGAGGGCCAAATGTTTCTGATTGCCGGCATTACGCCGAAAATAAAAGTACTTGATGATACCCCCAAACAATGTCCGGTATGCGGTCTTCATCAGGCCTACTATAAACGGATGGATCATTATTTTAATCTATTTTTCACTCCGATTTTAAGGGTTAAAAAGGGAGAGCCGTTCATCATGTGTGAAAGATGTGAAAGAACGGTGCATGAATTCAAAGAGGACCATGGCAAGACCTGGCCGGATATCAAGGAGGCAACGTGCCATCATTGCGGAAAAAAATTAGAGAAAACGTTTGAATATTGTCCGTATTGTGGCAAACTCATTTAGTGCCCATCCATAAATGGTCTTTTTGCCCAATCCGCCGGAGGCGGACAAGTCTCTGCGTTATGCTCAAAAAATAATCCTCGGAATATTACTCATATGCCTGTGGCTATTTTTTTCGCATGTCCCTCCGGGGCGTAGGCCCTACTGGCCGGAGGCTTGATCTTAAACAAAAATCCTCATTTATGGATGGACACTATTTGAAAATGAACCGCCAAATTCAAAAAATTACGCATAACATTGAACGTCATATCGTTTTAGTGGAACCTCAAGTGCCCTGGAATACCGGTAACATCGGTCGCACCTGCCTGGGCACTGGCGCATTTCTTCACTTGATAAAACCTTTGGGGTTTTCTCTCGGAGATCGCGAACTTAAAAGAGCAGGTCTCGATTACTGGCACAACGTCAAACTTTCGGTTTGGGATAACTTTAAAAGTTTCCAAAAAGAGATGGCACCTGGAAAAGAAGAAGTTGCAGTGTTCACGAAAAACGGGTCCATTCCCTTTTGGTCCATACCGTGCCAAGACAGGCTTTTTCTCATTTTCGGATCAGAAACCAAGGGGCTTCCGGAAGCGATAATATCCAGGTATAAGCAGGCCACCTACTATATCCCCATTACATCAGAAGTTCGGTGTTTGAACCTGTCCACAACAGTTGGGATAGCACTTTATGAAAGTTTAAGACGTTATAGCTATTGTCAGAATAACGCAGCGTTTCCGCCGCCGGATGATTTCGTTTAGATCGGCAAGAACTCGCAAATAAAAGCGCGTAAAAGAGAACATGGCCATGGCTTTTTAGAATATAGTGCAGTAGTTTGATTTTATTCTCTAATTTGAAATACTTCAAGGATGTTCTCTTTAACGCGCTCTAATTTGCTCAGACAGCTTCCCGACCTAAACGAAATCATCCGGCGGTTTCTTGAAATTGTGACCGTTAGCAACTCAATCACGCCAAAGGCGGACAAGTCGGAACATATTTTTGGCGACTGCTATGACCCTAATATTCATGAAAAAAATAGGGCGTGGAGTGTATCCACGCCCTATTGGTTCAATTGATAGATCTATAAGATAAACGGTTTAGAACAGTCCCGTAACCTTGCCGGTTTCCACATCCACATCTACTCGGCGGTACGCCGGGTCGGAACTGGTTCCAGGCATCAGACTGATGGCACCGCAGCAAGGACAGAGGAACTTGGCACCTGAGAAGATCAGCACATCCTGGACGGGCAGGGTCCATCCCTTAGGAGTACCTTTCACCGCAGGATCGTGGGTGAGGGAAAGATGGGTCTTGACCATCATGGTGGTGAAGTCGTCATACTTGGGATCAGATTCGAGCATCTTGGCCTTGGCCTCGGCTGCAGGTGTCCAGGCCACACCGTCGGCGCCGTAAACGTTTTTGGCAATGAGTTCAACCCGGTCACGCAGTTTTGTTTCCAGGGGATAGAGGAAGTCGAATTTCGGTTCACCTTTACACGCTTCAATAACCGCATCGGCAAATTCCAGGGCACCGTCGCCTCCGTCGGCCCAGTGGGTGGAGACAGGGGCACTAGCACCGGCTTCCTCGGCATACTTGCGAACCATGGCGATCTCGGCCTTGGTGTCGGTGTGGAAGCAGTTGATGCAGACCACCGGGTTAATACCGGACATCCGGATGGTGTTAATGTGATGCACCATATTCTGAACACCCTTTTCCAGAATGTCCAGATTTTCTTTCTGATACTCTTTGGGTAACGGCAGACCGGCCACAACCTTGGGGCCGCCGCCATGCATTTTCAGCGCCCGAATGGTGGTGGTGAGAACGGAGACGTGGGGTTTCAGACCGCTGTAACGGCATTTGACGTTCCAGAATTTCTCAAAGCCGATGTCAGCGCCAAAGCCGGATTCTGTTACGTGGTAGTCAAAAAGCTTGAGACCGACCCGGTCGGCGATGATTGAAGACTGACCCACGGCGATGTTGGCAAACGGTCCTGCGTGAATCATACAGGGTTGATACTCTGCTGTCATCATCAGGGTCGGGTTGATGGTGTTGCGCATCCAGGCAGTCATGGCGTTACCGACTTCCAGGTCGCCGGTGGTAATCGGTTTGCCTGATTTGTCAAAGGCCACGGTGATATTGTTCAGTTTTTCGCGAAGGTCTTTCAGATCGCGAACAATGGAAAGAATCGCCATGAGCTCTGAGCTTACCGCGATCCCGAATTTTGACTGCATGACCATGCCGTCAAATCTTCCGCCCAGACCGATAACGATATTTCGCAAAGCCTGAGCACAAAAATCCATGATCCAGCCCATCTCCACACGGGTGGGGTCGACGTCCAGCCTGGGCATACGAGTTAACCGCGCGAGCTGCTCATCGTTGTAGTTCCGCTCGTGCTGCATTCTGGCGGTCAGCGCCGTCATGGCCAGGTTGTGAGCGTTCATGATGTCGTTGATGTCGCCGGTGAGGCCCATGGAAAATTCGGTCATGGGAATGATCAACGAGTTGCCGCCGCCGGCCGCGGTTCCTTTAATGTTCATGGTCGGGCCGCCGGAGGGTTGCCGCAGACAACCGCCGACATTCACGCCTCGTTTGCCCATACCTTCCATGAGACCGCAGGAAGTGGTGCTTTTACCTTCACCTAATGGGGTGGGGGTGATGGCGGTAACCTCAATGTACTTGCCATCTGGTTTGTCTTTTAAACGATCAATAATTTTAAGGAAATCCAGCTTGCACAATCTTCCCATGGGCAGGATTTCGTCCTTTTCCAGAGCCAGTTTTTCCCGCCAATCATCGGGATAAGGCATGTTTTCTTCGGCCGCTTCTGAAATCTGCCAGTCGGCCATTTCTACCGCATTGTAAGCCATGTACTCAATCCTCCTCTATAGTATTTGGGTTAATAAAACAAGAAACCCGGTACCCACTCCTAGGTTCCTTCAGCTTCGGTTAATAATTTTAAAATGTTAATATTTTGTCAGGATATAGAGCGTGTTTTAAAACACAATCTGTTCAATTTGGCAAGAAAAATAACCGTTTTTATTAAATTCAGCAATAATGCAAAAAAAACAAAAATTGTCAACAGAAAAATGCTTTTACCCAGGTTAAGCGGTTCAGGATTCAAGGTTCACGGTTTAGCAACTCCAACGTCCCAATTTAAAGGGAGTTATAAAGAAATCAGCAATACTTATCAGTTCTCCCAATGGATGATTATTGCAGATAGCTGTAAACATACCGCAATGAGCTGTAACTGAATGTCTTTTTTAACCTTGAACGTTGAACGGGGAACCCGGAACCGCTCAGTTTAGGTTTTATACACTTACCCCTGAAGCTGATTCAACCGGTAATAAAACCCTTGAAGCTTCATCAGTTCCGAATGGTTCCCGGTTTCGATGATTTGTCCCCTGTTCAGCACAATAATATTGTCTGCTTCCCGAGCGGTTGAAAGTCGGTGTGCCACAATAATTGACGTTCGGTTGGACATCAATTTGGTTAAAGCTTCCTGAATTTTAACCTCGGTTTCCGAATCGATATACGATGTTGCCTCGTCAAGGATAATAAGGTCCGGATGACGGGCAAAGGCCCTTGCAATGGATATGAGTTGACGTTCACCGCTTGAAATGGATGATCCTCCCTCGGAAAGGACCGTGTGGACTCCCTCGGGCAACTTGTCTACAAGGGTCTTACAGTTTGAATCCCGTAAAATTTGCTGAAATGTTGTTTCCGAAAGATTGCGTGCTCCCAGTGTAATATTTTCCCGGATGGTTTCAGAGAACAAAAACGGGTCCTGCATCACCAGCGCCATTTTAGACCTTAAGGCTTTGATATCTTGTTCTTTAATATCAACACCATTCAACAGAATCTTTCCGGACGTCGGGTCATAAAATCGGAAAATGAGGTTGATCATCGATGTTTTTCCGGATCCTGTCGGTCCAACCACCGCCAACGTTTCACCGGCTTTTATGCTAAAGGAAATATTTTTAAGTACGGGTTCATTTTTAACATATTCAAAAGAAACCTTTTCCACGGAAATTTCCGAAATTTTATCCAAAGCTGTGTTTACCGGTTTTGGTCTGAATTCAGGACAAAAACCGATGTCGGCGACCGGTTGTGGTATGGTTTCAGAACTATCCAGTATCAGGAATATCCTTTCGGCCGATGCCATGGAATTTTGCAGAATATTGTATTTTTCAGCGATGTCTCTGATGGGCCTGAAAAACATCTTCATGTAAGACAAAAATGCTACAAGGGCGCCAAGGCTTATGGTTCCCGACAGGACACCGCCGCCGCCATAAAAGATCACAACGGCAATTGCAGACGCACCCAGGATTTCGATGACCGGCATAAAAATCGCAAAAACATGAATCTGTTTCATACCCGCCAGATAGTGTTCATGGTTAAGATGCTTAAACCCAAGGTAATTTTGTTTTTCTTGCAAAAAGAGCTGGATCACCTTGATCCCGCCGATGGTTTCCGAAAATCGGGTATTTATTTCGGCAATTTTTATTCGCAATGTCCGGTAAGCCTCTCTGGCCTGACCTGAAAAATAAATAGAGGCATACAAAACAAAGGGGATCACCATAAAGGAAACCAGGGCCAGTTTAAGATGAATGCTCATAAGAACCACTGCGATTCCCACCAGCAAAAAAAGATCCTTAAAGACAAATGCGATGACGGACGTGAACAATTCGTGCATGTTCTGAATATCATTGGTCACCCGTGTCACCAGACGACCTACTGGATTGCGCGTGAAAAACGCCACCGACAGGCTCTGGATGTGTTTAAACAGGTGTACCCTTAGGTCATGCATCACCATTTGACCGGCATATTCCATGATGAGAACCTGGACGATATTGAGAACAAAATTAAAAATAACGATCACAAGAAAAATAGCGGTGATAAAAGTGACGCCTGAAAAATCACTTTTTCTCAATATCGATAGATCGTTTTTGTCGAGTTTTTTAAGGCTACTAAAAGATATGAAGGCAAACGATCCTTCAACCTCAAAAAGATCGGAATATTTACGGACGATGAATTCGATTTGCGGATCGGCCATATCCGCCTTTAAAGTTCTGACTTTGCTTTCATCCGAACCAACTATCTGATCTTTTTTTAAATTATGTCCGGGCACAATATATCGATCGATGGCAATTTTGGTGACGTAAGGCAGAGAAAGATC
>Ga0307425_1000358_pt1 | contig 28687 bp, 26 predicted proteins | sample SalMarWE160330MG_FD_202152 | JGI IMG/M metagenome (GOLD analysis project Ga0307425, IMG submission 202152) | Salt marsh sediment microbial communities from the Plum Island Ecosystem LTER, Massachusetts, United States - WE1603-30 | ecosystem: Environmental > Aquatic > Marine > Intertidal zone >...
AAGGTCTTCCCGAAACCGACCTTGAACGATGGCCGATTCAAGGTCACGATTGGTAGCGGCGATGATTCTCACATTCACGGGGATGGTATTCCTGCCCCCCAGTCGTTCGATACTCTTTTCCTGGAGTAACCGCAAGATTTTGGCCTGGATGCTCAGCGGCATATCCCCGATTTCATCCAAGAATACGGTTCCGTTGTTTGCCTGCTCGATCTTGCCGATTCGACGGTGGGTTGCGCCCGTAAATGCGCCTTTTTCATAACCGAAAAGTTCACTTTCCAAAAGGGTTTCAGGAATGGCCACGCAGTTAATCACCAAAAAAGGCTTGTCGACCCGGGTACTATACTGGTAGACAGCCCGGGCCACCAGCTCTTTGCCGGTTCCCGATTCTCCACGAATCAGGACTGTCGCTTCTGTCTCGGAAACCCGGCCGATGGTCTTGTAAACCTCCTGCATGGCTTTGCTTCGTCCAATAATGGCATCGCGAAAGCTTTTTTCCGGTATAGGGTCCATATCAACCGGAGAACGCATAAAACGGCTTGCTTCCAGAGCCTGATTGATCACCACCAGCATATCCGGAATATCAAAAGGCTTGAGAACATAATCGAATGCCCCCATCTTGGTGGCTTCAATGGCGGTTTCCGTGGTGCCAAAGGCGGTCATGATGATCACCGGAAGTTTGGGTTCCATCTCGTGAATGGCCTGGAAGGTTTCAAATCCATTTATTCCCGGCAGACGCATATCGAGAATCACAACATCCGGAACTTCTTCTTCGATGATTCTTAAACCTGCCTCTCCAGATGCAGCGGACTTGGGTTGATAGCCCTCTTCAGCCAAAAGTTTATTGAAACTTTTTCGAAGTTGGTCGTCGTCGTCAATAATCAGAATAGTCGTCATGGCTTGATCCTTTTATCGGCAGTGTGATGATAAACGTTGCTCCATTACCTTCCTTTGATTTGATATCCAGTCTTCCTCCATGCTCTTGAACAATCCTGTTGGCGATGCTCAATCCGAGTCCCGTGCCTTCTTCCTTGGTCGTGAAAAAAGGTTCCATAAGTTTCGACTGTATGGCACCCGGAATACCGGGCCCGTTATCGCTTATCCGAATCACAGCTGATCTAAATTTTTCCTGCTCAATAACCATTTCTTCGTATATGACAATCGAACCGCCCTGCTCCATGGCTTCACATGCATTGATGATGATATTAATGAGGACTTCCTTTAATTGTTCCGGATCCAACTGGACAAACGGAAGAGGTTCTTTTCTTTGAATCTTGATAAAAACTTCGTAAGACTCCAAACGATGCTGTAAAAGCTGGATTGCCTGGTCCGCAATGTCCGAGGGTGAAACATGCTGCAACTTGAGTCTGGGGGGTCTGGAAAACTCAAGGAAATTTTGTAAGATATTATCAATATGATCGATTTCTTCTGATATGACGTCAAAGTCTTCTTTCTGATTACTGTCAAGATTCAGGCTTCTGTTTAGGGAAAATAAACGCATCTTTACTGAGGTTAAGGGATTTCGGATGCTGTGCGACGTACCGGCCGCCAATCTTCCCACCAGTGCCAATTTTTCGGACTGCAAGAGGTGTTCCCGACTTTTTTCAAGTTCAGATTGAGTTTCATTGTATGTTTTTTTCAAATCACGCACATGTCGGCTGAGTGTCTTTACTTCGTCCCCTTCGTTTTGTGTGCCGTCATGACGATCCGTTTCCAAGGCCAGCCTTCGAATCGGATCAAGAATGTCATGCAGCAAAAAAAAGGTCAGGATTATTCCCAGAAAAAGGATCACCAGTACAGCCGATCCAGCAATAATTCTAAGTTTTTTGGCTTGATTTAAGCTCTTTATTTTAGCTTTTTGAGCTTTATCATTGAAAAGCTGCTTACCGTTTTCGCAAAGCTGAAGGATCTCGAAAAAACTGCCTCGAACTTTTTCGTGGAGTTTTAGACCTTTTTCGCGATTTCCGGACTTATAATAATCCACAACCTGATCTTTGGCGACGATGTACTTTTCATATTCCGATTCTATAAGGTCCAGAACTCTTTTTTCCTCTACTGTTGTGGCAAGGCGCTTCGTATTTTCAAGTGTATCCTCAAAAATTTGACGGTATTCCGCCATCTGTATGAGCCAATTTGCATTTCCATCCAATAGATAGTAGGAAGCAAATCCCTTCTGGTTGACCAGGGCATTTTCCAGAGACTGGGCCGTCTGGAGTCCCCCCATGTACCTGTCGATGATCTGGGTCAAAAGTCCTTCCATCCGGTATGTATACCCAACCATCACCAACGCGCCCATGATCGTTATGACGACCAGACCGGTTATATTGATTAATATCCTTGATCGCAGACTTATATTTTTCAACATTTTTTAAATTCGCAACGTCTAAGATCGTCGAAAATCATCACTAAAGAGAGACATCTTATGCATCCCCTGTTTCGCAATAACAAAACAGGGGATGCACAGCAACAAAATTATTATGATATTTTTCGGTTTTCGTCTTATTCCAAACCATGCGCCGAAAGTGCTTCCCGAACCCGGGCTTCTCTGATTTTCTCTTCGTGGTCTCTTTTTTTCTTGGCAGCCTCTTGAACCTTGGCCATGAGCTGCTCTATTTCACACGGTTTCATCAAGTAATCAAAAGCACCCAGCTTCATCCCCTTTATGGCAGACTCCACGGTGGCGTGACCGGTGAGCATGATAACCTCCATTAAAGGGAACTGGTTTCTAATCTTTTCCAGTGTTTCAATGCCATTTAATCCCGGCATCTTGACATCTAAGATAACAACATCTGTATTTCGGTTTTTATTCAGTATTTCAAGGGCTTCTTCACCACTAAAGGCTACAATGATTTTGAGGTCCCTTTTTGAAAGACGTTTTGTCATGGTTTCCACAAAGGGGGCCTCGTCATCTACCAGTAAAACCAATGGCTTCATCATGTTTTTTCCCTCCTAAAACAAGCATAACTTGCTGTTGCTATATCTTTTTAAACAGCGCCGGATCATTTTTCAAAAACGCTCATGGGCGATGTTGACAGTTTGTCCACCATCGCTTTTCGAATCCGTTCTTCATGCTCTGATTTTCGTTCGTATGCTCCGTTGATCTTCTCCAGCAAGACGTCCATCTTGCATGGCTTTAACAGAAAATCAAAAGCGCCGATTTTCATGCCTTCTATGGCGGTTTCAATGGTTCCGTGGCCCGTCAGCATCAAAACTTCTGTCAATGGTTTCAGTTTCTTTATCGCCCCTAATGCCTCGATGCCATCCATCCCGGGCATCTGAACGTCCAAAATGGTTACATCAAAATTGTATTCTTTCAATATTTTTAAAGCCTCGTCGCCGCTATAGGCTTCCGTAACATGAAAGCCTCTGGTCCTAAGGCGCTCGGCCAGTGTCTCTACAAATTCTTTTTCATCATCCACTAAAAGTATTCTTATTTTCATAGCTACCCCCTGATCTTGATAATTAATGCGCATTGGTCATAAGGACTGCCTTTGCCGTCTCAGTGATCCCTTCCGGGAATCCTACCACATTATAAAGCACCATAAAACCCAATACCCATGTGATTACAAGGCAAATGACCCAGAGGACAAACCCGTATTTGACAAAGTCGATGGGACTGATCATTCGTTGACCGGTATCCGGATAAACGCCGAGACCGTAAACAATGGCATTGTTCGGAGTCCCCACGATCAGAAAGTGGGCAAAAGACGTGGCAAATGCCGTGGCAAGTCCGATGGCCCAGGGTTCACCCTGAACGCCGCTCATAATACCCATGGGGACGGCAATCGGCCCTAACAGCGCGGTGGTCCCAGCATCGGACATAAAATTGGTCATCAGACCTGAAAAAGAACTCATTCCGATCCAAAGCCCCAAACCTTTCCCGCAACCGATTGCGTCCAAGCCATGTAGAAAAAGCTGAGCCAGCCACAGGGCCGCACCCGTCTCCTTTAACAAAGCGCCAAGGGTAAGGGCGCCGCAATACATAAACCAGGCGTCCCAGGATATGCCGCCTAAAATTTTTCTCCAATCTGCAATTTTAAACACAACCGGAATGACCAGGGCGAGCAAGGCCGGCCCTCCAAGGCCGAGATCATGCCCGCCGACGATCCAGAGAAACAGTATCAGGAGCATCATACCGAACGCCACTTTTTCAGCATAACTCATGGGACCCATCTTTTTCGTTTCTTCCTTTATGGCCAAAAGACCGGGAGTGAGATCTTTTGTTTTGACCTTTCTAAATACAAGTAATATATATCCAGCCACTGCCAGACCCAGCACCGGGGTCAACGGAAGACCATACATCATCCACCGGCCGAAACTCATGGGCACATTGTAATCGGACCAGAATCCCATCATGATGACGTTTCGACCCCCGGCTGCGGGTGATCCCACACCGCCGACATTCAAGGCAAAACAGAGGGCAAACAGCAAAAGCTTGGCCAGTTGTGGATCATGCTCGATGACCCCTTGATTGTTGTTGGCCGAAACCGCTCCCATGTAAACGGCCGCCATCACCGGCGCCATAAAAGCCGCCATGGCATGGGCGGATATAAAGGATCCCAGTACGGACATGGAAACACACAAGACGACAATGGGCACCACAAAACCTCTGGTCCATCCGAGTATCCACGTGGCGAGCCGTTTATGCAGCCCCACGCCGATCACCGTTACTCCCATGGCTAAAACACCCAAAAGAAACAGCGGTGCATCTCCGGCAAAAGTCTGCCCGATCATCTTCATGGGCAATAGTTTGAAAAAATAAGCGAACATCGGCATCAAGATGCCCACCAGGCCGATGGGAAGTGCCTCGGTTGCAAAATAGATGACGGCCATGGGAATCATGGCGAGAACAAGCTTCGCCTTCCATGCTGCATGGGCAACATCATGGGCAACGTGCCATTCGATCAGCCTTTCCGCAATTTTCTGTTTTTCAACGAGCTCAATCAGACTCTGAGGTGTTGGAATAATAAACCCGATAATCACAAAACAGGCTGCTCCAACAATAAGCCAGAGCATTTTGTTTGAAAGCAGCCCTGTTTTTTTTGATTTATCCGCTTCTGTATGATGATGTTCCATTCGTTCTCCTCCCTAAACTCAACGCAATAAATTTCTCCTTTTAGTTCTCATTTGCTTCAGGCCAGTTATTTTTTCTTATCTCTGTCAAGAATTTCTTTTGCGGTATCAAATTCACCGGCTTCGGCAAATGTAGCGGCGCTCATGGTGTCTTCAAATTTTCTTTTATAGGCATCGGTGATGGTTCTCATGAGTTTTTCGATAGGAACGGGTTTCTGAAGATACTCGAAAACACCCAGCCGTCGTGCCTCTTGTTCATCTTTTTCAGACCCATGGCCGGTGAGCATAATGATCTGAACGCCGGGATACGCCTTCTTGGCACGCCTTAAAACCTCCATCCCATCCATGCCGGGCATTTTCAGGTCTAAAACCATGACATCCGGAAGATCCTCGTCCATGGTTTTCAGTGCCTGTTCCCCGCTAAGCGCCACATCAGAATCCACATCCCGCATTTTTATTCGCTCTGCAAGGGCCTTTACGAATTCCTCTTCATCATCTACCAGCAATACTTTCATCTCTTTCATTTTTTTTCTCCTTTCACTCGCTTTGTTATGTGCGTTTTTTTTGGGTTCTTTGCATTTAGGTTCTCTTGCCAACAACTCTTTGGCCATTTCGGCTTCGCCGGCCTCCGCAAAACTGGCTGCCACCATTAAATCCTGACAGCGCTGAAACAGCGAAGGTTTGACGACTTCGGCGTCTTTCTTTGCCTGATAGGCCTCGCGGATTCTGGAAATGAGTGAATCCAGATCCAGGGGCATGAGAAAATCGTCAAATACGCCCAGTTTCATCCCTTCTATTGACAGAGAGATCTGATCCCCGCTGTTGATGGTGATCACTTGAACAGCAGGATGCTTTTTTTTGATCATTTTGATCAACGCCATCCCCTCTTTTTTAAGATCGTTCAGGCTCAGCAACACCACATCAATAGGATGTTTCTTAAAAATCCGTTTGATGTCTTTTTGCTGCCTGGAATTGAATATCCGCCAATCATCGGCTTTCAAGTATCGCACAAGGTGTTCCTGCAACATGCTGTCTTCTTCTATGATCAAAATCGTAATTCCCATGACCTAATCGTAAGGCGTTTCCAGGAAATGAGATCAATACAGCGCCTCTGTTCCTGATCGTCGGCTAAGGTTCATATTATCCAGCCTCGGCAAAAGTGACTGAAATAAATACATCATCCCATAACTTTTTAAAATTCACGGGCGTTATCCCGAGCATATTCCTGGCATCGTTGTGTTCACCCATTTCTGCAAAAGTAACCGAGACAAAGACGCTTTCAATTTTTTTGATCCATCTTTTCATGGCACCCTCCTTATGGTCTTGACGATTCGAGCGATGTTGCCCTCTAATACAGCAAGGAATGTGCCAATATATTTATATATAATAATATCAGGTTGTTTTAACGATTACAGAGGGATATTAAAGAGAGGTGTGGTTCATTTTGAACCATTATGAGACGTACGAATTGAACTAATTTGAAACGTTTCTAATCATCTATGGATTCGGGAAGGTACAGTAAAATTTCCGGGGCCAGACCAAACACTTTGGCGGTACCTCCCAGATAAGCCATGATCTCCTGTAATGATGTCCAGCGTTCGGTGGAAGATATTTTGGCCAGGAAGTCTTCTTCGGGAAGAACGGTATTTTCATATCCGACACCCAATACGCACTTACTCTGTATTTTCCGTGGGGAAAGCGTTATTTTGCCGCCGGAACCTATGATATTAAGAAGGATTTCAATGGATTCAAATAATGCCATTTCTAAGGATACAGGATCTGACTTAATGATCAGTGGCGGATCTGAGGGACTCGACTCCAGAACGACATTTTTAAGCCTCGCGAAACGAGACGCCAGCAAAACCATCTGTTCCGTTATTTCGTTAAGATCCAGACTTGCGGGACAGTGATCGGAGCTGTGGGCGAACCGGTTCAAACGGGAACTGACATCAATGCCGCGTTGAATTTGTCCGTGAATTCTATTCAAGGATTTTACGAACTTGTCTTTGTGGGGAAAAATCCCGTTTTCGGTGATGTCAAGAATATCTTCCATCAACCCCGACGATTCCTGGATGATGGCCAAAACGTTATTAATTTCGTGGGTGATGCCGGCGGTTATTTTTCCGAAAAAAGCCACCTCTTTACGTGTTACTTGATTCATGTCGTTTCCTTTTGCCAAAGGTTTCCAGCTGCTTTCTAAGCCATACTTTTTATCGCCTCATTCAATTTTTCAATCAACTCGTCTATATCGATGGGCTTTATCAGGTAGTCAAAAGCGCCCAGCTTCATTCCCCGGATTCCGTCTTTGGTGGCGCCGTGACCGGTGAGAAGAATCACCTGTATTTTAGAATCCATGGCTTTGATTTTCTCCAGGACCTCCAATCCGCTCAGCCCCGGCATCATCACATCCAATACCACGATCTGAGGCGGATCGTTTTCAACAAAGCCCAATGCCGCCTCACCGTCCATGGCAATCGAAACATTCATATTTCTCAACTCCAGTCTTTCGGCCAGAGTCGTGACAAATTCATGCTCATCGTCAACAAGCAGGATTTTCATCCGATTCATGCGATGCCTCCGTTTTATGTAATTGATTTTTTCGGCAGAAAAATCGTAAAAGTGGTTCCTTCTAGCTCTTTGCTCTTCACCTCGATGTCTCCGCCAAGCTTTTTGACAATACCGTAGGTAATGGAAAGCCCAAGGCCGGTTCCGTATTCTTTTTTGGTGGTAAAAAAAGGCTCGAAGATATGCCGGCATGTTTCCTCCGACATACCGCAGCCATTGTCCTGGATAGAAACAGCGACAGTCTCCGCATTCTTTTCCCAGGTGGTTATAAGAATCCGCCCCTCGTCTTCCAAAGCAGCCATGGCATTATTCAAAATGTTCAAAAAAACCTGCTGGAGCTGTCCCCGATCCGAATCGATCCTGGGCAGATCCTTTGCCAATTCCAGCCCGATATCGATATTCCGGTAAAGGGCTTCTTTTTCCAAAAATCCCAAAACTTCCTCTATAAGTTCGTTAAGGTCCAGAGTTTCAACCTCAACCTCCATCCGTTTTGCAAATCCCAACAGACGGTGAGTTATGGTTCTACAGCGGCTCACGGACTGCAAAATAGCCCCCACCAGTGTCGAAAATTTTTCTTTTTGCGCAAAATCCGGGGTGTATTGAATGAGATCTTTGATAAGACCGGCTTTTTCGTTGATAATGGCCAGGGGATTGTTGATCTCATGAGCCACACCGGCGGCAAGCCTGCCGATGGAGGAAAGCTTGTGATGGTGCTGTAATTCTCTAAAGGCGATCTCCCGATTGTGATCTGCCTCTCTGATGCGATTCACCATGATACCTGTCAGTCTGAAGACCACGATAACAATCAGTATGGAACTGACCAGAAAAACAAGAAACAGGTCACTTTTCAGTGCATACCAGGTTTTGAAAATAGTGGACTTAGGTTTTACGATCACCAGAGTGTATTCAGGATACGTTAAATGGGTATAGGCCAAGAAAACATCGTTCCCGCCGGGATCCTTTCGTTCATCGACATACGTTGCATTCCCGCCCGCAGGAATCTTTAAAGGACACGGTTCAAGAACCTTTCCGTACAAACGGGAATTGGTCTGGAATATGCCCTCCTTGTTAAGAATAAATGCATCGCTTTCCGCATCGAGCCCCATGGCTGCGATGAGATTGTCGAACATGGTGGTGTCGATGGTGGTTCTAAGAATCCAGGAGTTTCCGTTCTCTTCAAGACGTTGAACAGCTATGGCAATGTGAGGAAATTTTCGGTATCCCATAAATACATTGCTGATATATGTGCCTTTAAGCGTAACTTCTTGAAACCAATCCTGATTTGCATAATTTTTCCCAAGAAGGTTATACGGGCCTACATAGCGTATCTGTGCACCGTCAGAACCGTTTATAAGGCCGAGATCAACAAATCCAATGAATTCCTTTTTGAGTATAAAAAGAATGTGATTCAATTTCTTTTCGTCACTTAATTCATTAAGAGAATAAAAATAAGAAATGGATTTTATCAAAGATTGTCGTTCGTTAAGGAAGAATTCAAAAGAGTGTCTGGTCTTGCTGACCAGCAACTTGGTTGGGTCGATCATCTCTTGTTTGAGGCTGCTCTGGTACTGATGGTAGTTGATTAAAGCCATCATAAACAAAGGAACAATGGTCAGCACAATCATCAAGACTCTAATGTTCCTCTGAAAGAGTCGGTATTGACTTGAAGATGAATCTGCGTCGGTGAGCATTTGCAGACTTTCTCTAATATGGAACCATTTTTTAAGATTCAGCGCCATTTTCCCTCCACCAACCCATTATCGAATGATATCTCCTGATTGAAGCCTTCCCGATTCCAGTCGTTTTATTACATCTTTGTAAGAACCAATCACGGAATCCAAAACTTTCACGTTCTTCCATTTAAGATATTGATAATACTCATCTTCGATTCCGCCACACACCACCGTCCCTATTTTTTCCAAAAGAACGAGATGACAGAGCTGTTCGGCCGACGCCCGCGGTAAAACCACGGTCTTTTTTTCTATGGGCCGGCCGTCATCCGCCATTGAGACAATTGAGACCTCTGTGGCCAAATCAAAGCGCGGCGCCACCTGATCGACGTATAAAGTGATGAGAATCTTTTGTTCCATTGTAATGCGTTGAATCCCTTAAATTTGCTATGTCAAAATTGATGCACTCGTTAAAAGTCCGATTTAGACGGTTTCGTAAAAAGTTCAAATTCAAGGCGTTCAAATTTTGCAATTATGAGGCGTACTTATCGTACGTTGAGTGATTGCAAAATGCAGCGCAACGCAGAAGTTGGACTTTTTACGAAACCGTCTAATTTAAGTATCAAATTGTTTCATCTAAGTCCATAATTATCAGGCGTCTATTTTGTATTGTTTCATTTTTCTCCACAACGTGCTCCGTCCCCACCCCATCATATCTGCCGCTTTGTTTCGTCGCCCCTTGTTTTTGACCAGTGCTTCTATAATCATATCTCTTTCCAGAGACGCCCAAGTCTTTTCGCCGCTGTGTTCGCTGTTGGATTTTACAAATGACGCCCTCCATTCGGACGCTTCACCGGCTTCCGGCGTTGAACGGTCATAATGATCTTTCGTCTCGGAAAGATAGGCCGGAAGGTGTGTGAATTGTATCTGTCCTCCGGGACAAATATTCACGGCGTATTCAATAATGTTTCTGAGCTCCCTTACATTTCCGGGAAAAGGATAATCCAGTAAAATCTTGAGAGTCTTTTTGGACAACCCATTGATATCTTTTCGGAATCGTGTGGAAAATATATTAATAAAATGATCCAAAATAAGCCGAATATCGTCTCCCCGCTCCCTCAACGGCGGTAGATGCAATCTCACCACGTTTAACCGAAACATCAGGTCTTCTCGAAACTTTCTCTCTTTAACCATGAGATCAAGGTTGCGATGGGTGGCGGCAATGATTCGGACATCGGCCTGAAACCCTTTGGCGCTTCCTAAAGGATAGACCACCTTATCATCCAGAAACGTTAAAAGCTTGACTTGTAGTGGCAGGGGAAGATCCCCGATCTCTGTAAGATATAGGCTTCCGTTGTGGGCCAGGCGAAATCGTCCGGGTTTATTTTCCACCGCACCCGTAAACGCCCCTTTTCGGTGACCGAACAGCTCGGATTCCATCAAGGTTTCGGGCAATGCACCACAATTGACCTTGACAAAATGACCTTTTGCTCGATCAGAGGCCTGATGGATGGCTTCTGCCAACACGTCTTTGCCGGTTCCGGTTTCACCGGTAATCAAAATCGCCGAATCACTTTGAGCAAGCAAGGGAAGAGTTTGAAAAATTCGGGTCATTTTAGGACTTTTTCCGATAAGATGGCGGAAAGCATAGGCATGGGTTGTCTTGGAATCCACTTCTTTAAAGGGACGGAGGTCTTCAACGGTTTCCAGAAAACCGGCCAGGTTACCCTCAGCATCCCGAATCGGAGACAGATTGATCAACACCGGAATCAACTGCCGTTCTTTGTTGATCATGTCGCTTTCAACGGAAATGGATTCGGAATTTGAATCCATCTTTTTAAGCGGGCATTTCTGTATGCACAGCTTGCTTCGCATGATATGAAAACAGGAGATTCCTCTTGCATCTTCCATGGAAAAGCCGCTAAGGGCTTCAAAAGCACGATTGATCAGCACGATTCGCCGCTGGGTATCAAGCACCACAATACCCAGTGGAATTTCATCGATCAAAGAAGGCAATTCGATGTGAGTGTCAAATAGGCCCTTAATTTGTGTGCGTTGTAACGTGTTCAATGTCAGAAGTATCCAAAGTATTTTATGCCAACATTTTAAACCCCAATTGAGCGTAAACAAAACCGAGAGGGTTCAATTTTGTCCTTCGATGTTACGTCCAGCGTCGCATTGAATCATCTGGATAAATTGTTTCAGTTTGTTTTACTCACATATTTTCTTCTAAAATAAATGTTTCAATATGTTTTACCATATCCAAAAATGTTTGTAAAGGGTCATTCAACGTCTGAACCGAATAAATAAAAATATAAGCCTTAAAAAATGCATCACATGCCCCGCCAGAGCGTTGCATATCGCAACGATAAATCGGATAAATTCCTGTAAATATAGTGATATTTCGTTAAACCAACATTATCTAATGATAAATGATAAGATATTGTATTTTAAGCAAGTTATATATGAATTTCTGAATATTTTTAATTGACATTGGACAAAATGTAATATAGCTTGCATTTTTTTAATGAATTCGACTTTTTCAGTATGCATATCCGTTATGATGGAATTCACTTTCACATCAGGATTCAATTCCAAAGAAAAAATACAACGCCTTAATTCAGGAGGAAAACATGCGGATAAAAGATAAACTTTGGGCGATGATGTTCATTGGCCTGTTTTCGTTGACGGTGTTGGTGCCGCCTGCTTTTGCAGAAGCATCCGCCGAAGCTGCTGTCAGCGGCCATGCCTGGTGGTTCTGGCCGATCATACTGTTTATTGTCACTTTTATTATGGGAATTCTTGCCGTGCTCGGCGGTGTCGGCGGCGGGGTCCTCTATGTGCCGATCATCAGCGGATTTTTCCCGTTCCATTTGGACTTTGTCCGCGGCACAGGTCTTCTTGTAGCCCTTTCCGGTGCCCTGGCTGCCGGCCCCGGGCTTCTCAAGATGAACCTTGCCAGCTTAAGGCTTGCGATTCCGGTGGCCCTTATTGCTTCCACCTGCGCCATCATCGGAGCCATGATCGGACTTGCACTGCCCACCAACATCGTTCAAATTGCCCTTGGCGCCACCATCATCGGTATATGCATTCTAATGTTAACCGCCAAAAAATCGACGGTTCCGGATGTTCCCCAGGCAGACCGCTTATCATCAGCGCTTAGAATCTGCGGTGTTTACCAGGAAGCCAGTACCGGAGAGATTATCGACTGGAAAGTACACCGGACACCTTTAGGATTGGCCCTGTTCGTTTTAATCGGGGTCATGGCCGGCATGTTCGGCCTTGGGGCCGGATGGGCCAATGTGCCGGTACTCAACCTGCTCATGGGAGCACCGCTGAAAATCAGTGTGGCCACCAGCAAATTCCTCCTTTCCATCACAGATACTTCCGCAGCATGGATATATATGAATAAAGGTTGTGTTATACCCATGATGGTCGTACCCTCGCTGGTAGGAATCATGTTCGGCTCTTTTGTGGGGGTTCGTCTACTTAAAATTGCCAAGCCCACCTTTATCCGGTGGATGGTCATTGCCATCCTGGCATTTGCCGGGATCAAAGCATTGTCCAAAGGACTTGGATTTTAATTGTATATTTAAACTCAAGCAAGACATGGAATTATTGGCCGGGAGAAAATAAATGGATGAAAAAACAAATACCTTGTTAAAAGCATCACCGGAGCAGCTTCTTTATGCCAAAATACTGGAAAAGGGGATGTACTTCGGTTTACTCATTCTTTTTATTACATTTGGTCTTTATACATTCGGCATTTTAGATCCCTATATTCCGCTGGATAAAGTTTCCGAGTACTGGTCTTACAACGTCCATGAATATCTTGGACATGCAGAAATTAAAGCCGGATGGGCCTGGCTGGGTATGGTCAAATACGGAGATTTTATTAATTTCATCGGCATTGCCATGTTGGCGGGTGTTACCATTTTCTGCTATGCCGCCATCATTCCGACATTGCTGAAAAACAAAGACACAGTTTATGCAATTATAGCGGTGCTTGAGGTCATTATTCTCGGTGCCGCAGCCAGCGGGTTACTTGCCGTAGGCCATTAACCTCATTTTTGCATAGAGTATAAACATTAGAATATTCCACTGAGTTGATGTGACAGCGAATCACTGCAAATATCCTCGAGCTGCAACACAATTCGCTTTAGATCATGACTGCCTGAAACCGCTTTTATGGTATCGATAGCAATGACCTGTTCAGGCGGATAGGTTTCAAGAATTTCATAGGTATCTTCAAATTCATCGATGGCGAGCTGCGCGGTCAAAATAATATAGTCATCCACCCGCTGTTTCGAATCCATTAATTCGGGCCTTTCAAGAAGCGATTTTCCCATGGTTTTTGCCGTCAAAAACATCAAATCTTTGACTTCTTTGGCCTTGAATCCTTCAACAAAACGCCGGTAGGCAATAACCTGCGCATAGTTGGGTATCATCGCTCTGTCCCGATTCCTCACCGTTGCCGAGACAAGCTGATAGTTCAAAGTGATGTACCATTTCAGCAGGTCCTGATCCATTTTTCGGTAATTTGGAAACCGCTCTTTGTTTTCCGGTTTCATCACCTCTTTTACAAGCTGATTGACCAACGATTCGCGCAGATCAACAAGGATATTATAGATCTCAGTACTTTTTCTGTAAGCCACCCGCTGCAAAAGCAATTCATTACGAAACTCCCAGTTTTTGGGGTGAGTGATCATTTTTTCGGTGATGAACAATAAACGCCGCAGGATATGATACCGTGGTGTGGGTTTCCAGGCTAAAGCCTTGAAGGTTACAGAAGCATCTATGGTCAGTTTCTTGTCAATATATTCCGCCATCCAGGGTTTCTCAATCGTCTCCTTTCCGGTCAACCATCCCAAAAACGATAAAACGATCAACCCCAGTCGTGCAAATGTCTTGGGCATCTTCAATGGTTTCACGTCATGTCCGTAATAATAGCGTGTGGCGGTTCGAAAAAGTTCAATATGAGAAACACTCCCCTGGGAACCGGCAATATAAACGGCCAGCTGCGGCAGCGTATCGCTGATGTCTATAATTCTAAGGAACAGTTTGATAAGGTCTTTGATGTGGATATAGGGTACGGCAGATTCGCCGTGTCCTCCCAATATTTTTGATAAGGGTGTTCTTTTGGAAAGCCAGGATTTGAGCAGCATGTACAATATGGGATATTCGCACCAGTCACTGAATACGGCAGCCAAACGAACGGTGGAGCATGGAAGCGTCTCGGAATAATCCTCAATTATTGCCTCCGCCCGTCTTTTGCTTCTTGCATAGGGGAAATCCCCATCAACAGGACTTTTTTCGGTGAGCACCGTGCCGGCAGGAGGAAAGTTGCAAGCAGCCAAAGAACTGGAAAAAATAAACCGTTTTACGCCCAGCATTTTTGACAACTCAAGGAGATATCGGGTGCCTGTGACATTGGTCTCCTCATATACAGGATTTTCATTCAAGGTAAAGTCATAATAACCGGCCAAGTGAAGTACATAATCTGTCCCTCCGTGTTCCTGAACATATTCAAAGACCCTCAAAAGATTTTTCCACTTGGTGATATCCGCCTGCAGCCAGTGGGTTTGATCATTTTCCGGAACACCGGCCTCTTTTTGGCTTCTTCGGGCGATACAAAAGACGCGAAATTTCCCGGAGACGGCAATAACAAAATGTCTTCCGATGAAACCCGATGCTCCGGTCACCAAAATTCCCGGCAATCTATTGTTCATTTTACCCTTCTTTTATATCTATCGGCACCACAAATTCATTGAGCGTTTCTCTCAATTGAGGTATTAAAATAAAATCGTGTAACGATTTTATGATACTCCCGCAGGTGAACCTTCCAGAGGCGGGTAACCCTTCGGGATCTTATCTTTATTTGAATTCATCCCGCGCTGGCCTGAGACCAACATAACAGCACTATTGAGAGAAAAATGCAATACAATTACATTTTTGGTCCGGTACCTTCACGAAGATTGGGAATTTCCTTGGGGGTGGACTTGGTCCCCATAAAGACCTGCACGTTGAATTGCGTCTACTGCGAATGCGGCAAAACCTCTCACTTGACATTGGAACGTAAAGAATATGTTTCGCTTGAAGCCGTCAAAAATGAGCTGACCCATTATTTGGCGCATCATGCCCGTCCGGATTACATCACCTTTTCCGGTTCAGGAGAGCCGACGTTAAATTCGAAGATCGGTGATGTACTGGATTTTATTAAAAGCAGTATCTCGGATATCCCTGTGGCATTGCTGACCAACGGAACACTATTTTATCAAAAACAGGTTCGAGAAGATATTAAGGACTCAACGGTTGTCATTCCTTCACTGGACGCTGCAACTGAAAAAACATTCAAGAAAATAAATCGCCCCTCTCCTCATTTGCACGTGGATACAATCATTGACGGACTGATTCGATTCCGAAAAGAATACCGCGGAAAAATATGGCTGGAAGTCTTTATTATTCCCGGAATGAATGATTCAATAACGGAATTAACTGCCTTAAAACGGATGATTGGAAAATTCAAGCCGGACCAGGTTCAATTGAATACCTTGGACAGACCCGGATCGGTATCAACGCTTCGTGCCGCCACCCGGGAAGAACTTGAACATGTTCTGGATGTCTTTCAGATGGAAAATGCCGCCATTGTCGCTGATCCACCCGAGCACAAGGGGCTTTTCGCCTATCGCAAAGACACAGCGGCAGCCATTTTGGGAACCATTGCCAGACGTCCGTGTACTTCAAAAGACTTGTCTGAAATTTTGGGGTTGCAGGTCAATGACGTGGATACCCATCTGAAATCCCTGGAAGCAGATGAAAAAATAAAGGGTGTAAAACAAAAAAGGGGGTTGTTTTATCAATTAATGTAAAATCTGGCTGAGAAACAGCTTGGTCCGATCGTGCTGGGGGTTTTCGAAAAATTCATGCGGGGTATTCCCCTCGACAATTTGACCGAAATCCATGAAAAGGACCCGGTGGGCCACGCTCTTGGCAAATCCCATTTCATGAGAAACCACGATCATGGTCATCCCTTCCCGGGCCAGCTCGATCATAACATCCAGGACCTCTTTGATCATTTCCGGATCAAGGGCTGAGGTGGGTTCATCAAAAAGCATGACTTTCGGGTTCATGCACAGACTTCTGGCAATGGCGACCCGCTGCTGCTGGCCGCCGGACAGCTGACCGGGATATTTTTTTGCCTGTTCTGCAATCTGCACCTTCTCTAGGTAATACATGGCGGTTTCTTCAGCTTCCTTCTTCGGTACTTTTCTCACCCATATGGGCCCTAACGTCAGGTTTTCGATGATGCTCAGGTGGGGAAAGAGATTGAAATGCTGAAACACCATACCGACTTCCGTACGAACTTTCTCGATATTTTTGATATTGTTGGTCAGTTCGATGCCGTCCACCACAATGCGTCCCCGTTGGTGTTCTTCCAAACGATTGATGCAGCGGATGAGTGTCGATTTCCCCGAACCGGAAGGACCGCAAATGACAATGCGCTCCTGTTTATGGACGGTGAGATTGATTCCCTGAAGCACATGGAAATCACCGAACCATTTGTGCATATCGATAATTTCTATAATGGCTTCATCAGACAGCGTTTGTTCCGTGGTGATAGAGGATTCTGTGTCCATAAAAACGTTTAATCTCCTCTCGACAATTCTTTTTCCAACTTTCTACTGTAATTCGACATGGAAAAACAACCCAAAAAATAAAGAATGGCCACAAAAACATAGGCTTCTTTGCTGAATCCCATCCACTCCGGGTTGGAAAGGACGGTTTGGGTGGTTTTGAGTAAATCATAAAGGGCGATGATGACCACAAGGGATGTGTCTTTAAAAGCAGAGATGAGAATGCTGACCGTCGGCGGAATAACGATTTTCAATGCCTGGGGTAAGATAATCAGGCGCATGGTCAAATAATAGTTCAACCCCATAGATTCAGCGGCCTCATACTGTCCCCGGGACATTCCCTGCAACCCACCCCTAACCACTTCTGAAATATAGGCGGCCGTAAACAAAATGATGGCCACCTGGGCCCGGAGAATCTTGTTGATGGTGAGCCCTTCAGGCAGAAACAGCGGGAAAATAATCGACGACATAAAGAGCAGGCTGATCAAGGGAACACCCCTGATCAATTCAATATACACAATGCAGAGTGTTTTTATGCCACGCATTTTAGACTGACGGCCCAGGGCCAAAACAACCCCAAGCGGATAGGCCGCCGTAAGTCCGAAAACCGACAGCAACAGCGTCAACGGCAACCCCCCCCACTGAGTGCTCTCCACCGGAGCAAGCCCAAAAAGGCCCCCTCTCAAAAGCAGGCCCATAATAAAAAGACCTGCGATCCAGGCATATGCCAGAGGCTTTTTCCAGTATTTGCGGTTCTGACTGAGAAATAACAAAACAAAGAGAATGATCATGGCCAAAAGGGGCCGCCATTGAAGATCGTAAGGATAGAAACCGAACAGGATAAACCGGAAATTCGATGAAATAATCGACCAGCAGGCGCCGCCGGCATCGCGGCACACCTGTCCTGTGGTGTTCCAAACGCTGTCGATGAAAGCCCATCGAAAAAAAGGCAAAGCGGTTTTCCACAGAAAAAAAAGCGTCACTAGGGTTAGTGCTGAATTAAACCAGCCGTTAAATAGATTGGCTCTTATCCAACCGATAACCCCCACACTGACCACCGGCGGTCTGATTTCCTCTTTTTGAAAAGTATGTGCAATGTCTGCCATGGATTTGTCTTTCGTGAGACCTTTGCAAAAACCCCCTTTTTGCCCAATTTCTGCGTCAGACTCAATTTTTAATCCTCAAAATACTCGATGTATGGATGCCTGTCCCGATGGGTTTTTTATCGGGGTGGTTAAAAATTTCGCCTTTCTTGAACTTGAACAAAAATGAGCATTTTTCAAAGGTCTCATCGTTCCACCAAAGCGGCTTTTTTATTATACCAGTTCATAAACGCAGATGTCAGAAGACTGAAAATAAGATAGACCAGCATAATCAGCGCCACGCCTTCAATGGCCTGGCCGGTCTGATTGATGGTTGTATTGGCCACGGATACAAAATCAGGAAATCCAATGGCTACTGCCAGGGAGCTGTTTTTGGTCAGATTCAGCATCTGGCTGGTGAGCGGCGGAATGATCACCCGAAGGGCCTGGGGTAAAATCACCAGATTGAGCACCATAGGGGGTCTAAGACCCATCGACATGGCAGCTTCTGTCTGGCCTTTACTCACCGACTGAATCCCTGCCCGGACAACTTCTGCGACAAATGCGGACGTATAGAGAACCAGACCCAAAAGGAGAGCGATGAATTCCGGAGAAAGGGTTAGACCGCCGATAAAATTAAACCCCACAAGTTTCGGCATATTCAATTCGGTCGGGGCGCCCCCTATCCACCAGGTCAACAATGGAAGTCCTAACAACAACCCCATGGACACTCGAAATACCGGAAAAAGCTGTCCTGTCCGTTCCTGACGTTTTTTTGCCCACCGTCGGATGAGATAAACGATAATACACCCGGCCATAAAGGCCATGGCCATATAGGCATGTACCGGATGGGCCTTGGGGATGGTAAACGCAACCCCGCGATTGCATAAAAAGACACCGGTTATGGGGTTGAGGGCCTGCCTGGGAGATGGAAGGGTTTCGTAAAAAATGGCATACCAGAAAAACAGCTGCAACAGCACCGGAATGTCCTGCATCACTTCAATAAAGATGGCCGCCAATCTCGATACCAGCCAGTTTGTTGATAGCCGGGCCACACCGATAAAGGTGCCCAGTATAACGGTAATAACAATACCGACAAAAGAAACATATAACGTATTTAAAGCCCCGACAATCAGGGCACGGCCATAAGAATTGGCCGCAGAATAATCGATCAGGGATTCACCGATTTCAAAAGAAGATTCTTGGTGGATAAAACCGAACCCGGTGGCTATGGATTGTTTTTCAAGATTGTGCAGCGTGTTGGAGACGAGGTAGTATCCCAGCAGTCCAACCATACAAAGCGTTATGAACTGAAAAAAGATCGCTCTCTTTTTAGGGTCGAGCCAGAATGGAACTTTTTCAGATACCGTATTCTTCACAATTTTTTCTATAAGCGTTGAAACGATCCACTTTTATCTGAAACCCCAATCGATAGGACCGGCCTTATCGGCGGGAAAACAGGAATAGACATTCACGCAAGATAAAAAAGGTGCCCCACCAGGTGGAGCACCTTTTTATAACCGATTACCTTACAGGAGCGGCGTACATGATGCCGCCGTTGGTCCACAGAGCATTCAAACCCCGCTCAAGGGCCAGGGGTGTGTTGACACCCACATTACGTTCGAAGATTTCGCCGTAATTCCCCACCTGTTTGACGATATTATAAGCCCATTTTTCATCCAGTCCCAATGCTTTGCCCAGACCCGGGGTCACACCCAAGAAACGCTGGACCTGAGGGTCTTTGCTTTTGAGCATGTTATCAACATTTTTCGATGTGATGCCGAATTCCTCAGCCTGGATCAGAGCCATAACCGTCCAGTTGACAATATCAAACCACTGGTCGTCGCCATGGCGAACCACAGGAGCCAGAGGTTCCTTGGAGATAATTTCAGGGAGCAACACATAGTCTTTGGGGTTGGGAGCCACAGACCTGTGAGCCGCCAATTGGGAGGCATCGGAGGTCAATACGTCACAGCGACCGGCAAAAAATGCCTTGGAAAGTTCGGAGGTTTGCTCGATAACCACCGGTTTCCATTTCAGGCCATTTTTTCGGAAAAAGTCCGCGGCATTCATTTCGGTGGTGGTTCCGGGCAGAACACATACCGTGGCGCCGCCAAGTTCCTTTGCACTTTTTACGCCCAATTTTTTCGGCACTAAAAATCCCTGACCGTCATAATAATTGACATGGGCAAAATTAAGACCGTTGGTGGTCTCACGGGTCAGGGTCTGGGTGGTGTTTCGGCAAAGGACGTCAATTTCTTTGGACTGAAGGGCAGGAAGGCGCTGCACGGCGGTGAGCGGAATAAATTTTACCTTGTTGGCATCGCCGAATACGGCAGCAGCAACGGCTCTGGCCGTATCCACATCAAGACCTTTCCATACACCTTTTTCATCCGGCATGCTGAAACCGAAAACGCCGCCGTTAACCCCGGCCGTGACAAATCCATTTTTTTGGACATCCTGAAGGGTACCTGCCACGGCCATGCCGGCGGTAACCATTAGGAGTGCCAATACAACGACTATAGCTGTCTTAAAAAATTTCATTCTTCGTACCTCCTTTAAAGTTTACGGTTGATTCCAGAATCTCATAGAATTTTTTTCCCAAACATCTCCAACTATTTTTAATACCATGGATGTCATGTTTTGCAAGTACAAAACATAATACCGAAAAACTCTAACTTGAAAAAATCCTCTAATCGCGATACGATGATTGATACATTCGATAATAAATCGAATGTATCAAGTGTTTGGTGTTTAGTATTTTGTGTTTATTCTAAAATAGAGGTTAATCAATGTCAAAACATCAAAACAATACATTTTCAGGCGCCAGCCGTTATGTTCTGGATGATGAGCTGGCCAGCATCGTCAACGTCTCCATGGCCCTTGAGATGCCGTTGTTGCTCAAAGGAGAGCCCGGCACCGGTAAAACCATGCTGGCCCATGCCATTGCCGAGAGTTTGAACATGCCCCTAATTGTACTCAATGTGAAATCGAGCATGAAACTGGTGGATGCCCTTTACCAGTACGATACTCTCACACGACTCAATGACAGCCGTTTCGGGGATTCAAAGCGGGATGTCAGCAACATCGAAGATTATATTAAGATGGGCAAGATCGGCCAGGCCTTTACTTCAGAGGTAAGGACCGTGCTTTTGATCGATGAGATCGACAAGGCGGATACCGATTTCCAGGACGACATGCTCGATGTTCTGGATCAGATGGAGTTTGACATCATTGAAATTGACAAAACCATCACCGCTAAATTCCGTCCGGTCATCGTTATCACGTCCAATGCCAAAAAGGATCTGTCAGATCCTTTTCTGGGCAGATGCAATTTTCATCACATCGCCTTTCCGGACCCGGAGATGATGCGAAAGATCATTCAGGTTCACTTTCCGGATATCAATTCGAACCTTATGGGAAATGCCGTATCCACATTTTACGAACTGCGTAAAATAGAGGCCATTGAAAAAAAGCCTGCCACCAGGGAACTGATTAACTGGATCAGGGCGCTGAAAACCGATCCTGACTTTAAACCTGATCAGCTGGCCAATAAAGATATTCCCTTTCTGGGTGTGTTGTTTAAAAAAAGTCAGGATTATCAGAAAGCCATGGGGTCTACAAACCGTCGTGGTCTGTTTTAACAAAAGATATGTTTATCGACTTCTTCTACCAGTTAAAGACTGTCGGAATACCGGTCAGTCCAACCTCGTTTTTAACGCTTCAAAAAGCGCTGGATATGGGGCTGATCAACTCCATCGATGCCTTCTATACTTCTGCCCGGGCCATTCTGATTAAAAGCGAAAGGTACTTTGATGTCTATGACCAGGTATTTGCCCACCGGTTTCAGGATGCCGAAATGCCCGAATATGAAGACTTTGAACTTGATGAGGTCACCAGAGCCCTGCTGGAGGGATGGCTGGAAGACCCTGTATCTCTTGCCGCTGCCCTTGAGATGGATGAATCTGATATCATTGATCTGTCACCGGAAGAACTGATTGAATATTTCAAGAAACGGCTTGAAGATCAAAAAGGGAGACACGAGGGGGGAAGAACATGGATCGGAACCGGCGGGACGTCACCGACAGGCCATTCCGGCTACCACCCGGAAGGAATGCGTGTGGGCGGTGTATCCCGCAACAGGTCTGCCGTCAAAGTCGCCATGGACAGAAGGTACAAAGACTATTCCCGCCGCGGTCTTTTGACACAGGATATGATGGGTGAAGCTCTCAAAAGGCTCCGCAACATGGTGCCGGTGGGTCCCAAAGATCAAGTCAACATTGATGAAACCATTTATCAGACCATGAAAAACGCCGGCGAAATCGACATCGTCTTTTCAAGGCGCCTAAAGGACCGCATCAAAGTCATTCTGGCCATCGATAACGGCGGATGGTCTATGGATCAATATATACCGGTTGTTCAGACCCTTTTTGACTATGCCCGGGATCAGTTTAAGGATCTTAAGACATACTTTTTTCACAATACGATCTATGATTTCCTCTGGGAAGATCCGGCCAGATACAAACAACCCTTTAAAGTTGAAAATTTTGTCTCTTTTGATCCGCAGACCCGCCTCATCATGGTGGGCGACGGCAGCATGGCCCCTTATGAACTGATGGCTGCCGACGGCTCCATCCATGTGGAGGAGAGAAGCGGTAAACCGAGCATCGAGCAGCTCAAGTTTCTAGCCCAGACGTTTCCCCACTGTGTCTGGATGAATCCTGTATTTTCACAGACATGGGATAAGACACCGACAATTACCACCATTGCTCAAATTTTTCCCATGTTTGAACTCACTCTGGATGGTCTGGAAGGCGCGGTCAATCACTTGATGACCAAGTAAAGAGTCCCGGCCAGAGAACCAGGCTTTGATAGAATCCCTGAAAAAGACTATTTTACTTAAAGCCATACAAGTTAAAAATGCCTAAAGTGATCTAAAGTGCCTATTTATCCCGTATTCATCGGGGAAGTTATTGAGTCGCTTTGCTCCAATGATTTGCATTGACCAAGAATTAAACATACAATTATCAAACTGCCAGCACGACAATTTCTGACGACCTTATATTTTTTAATATGGAACGGATATCTGTAAATTTATAAAATACACTTGGCTCCACTTACCCCGCACTGCTGGTAAATCAATACCGTAGAAATAAAGCTCCGATTTAATGCGGTTTTGTGTTCGCACCCGATCACCCACCAACTGATGGCGTCGACGGATTACCTGGCGATGGAAGCGTTCTTCTGGACTGGGAACCCATACGCTCTTTAATAGTTCCTTAGCTAAAAGCCTGGCCAGCTTGCGGCTATCGCGCCGATCGGTTTTTACTCGATTTCCGTGCTCTTGGGGGATCAGACTCGGCGGTGTTACGATACAGTCAATACCATAATTGTTTAAACGATCGAACAACCAAAATCCAAAACATCCCGCTTCATATACAGCATGTATTCGGCAACCCTTATATCGATTTAATATCCTCCACAGGTTATCCCATCTTCCAACAATGCTGTTGCTGAAAATCTCAACATCAACAGTCCTGATGGTAATATGCTATCTGCGCTTATGTAGATCGATACCAACAAATAGTGTTTCACCCTGGATCTGATTATTGATTCTTTCCATTGATGCCTCCTGTTAAATTTGTGGTTGACAGTTTCTCTCATATACCACTAATTTACATAGGACATCATAATTTGCATCATAGTTACCGCAATATCAATTAATTAGAGCTATTGGTAAGGATAGTGCATAAAGTTAGGACAAGATTATCGGGCTCTGATGGTTTTACTATTGGCTGAAAAACATTTAAACAAGCCCGGATTCATGGACAAACTGATCACCAATCGCTCTGGTAAGAATGTTTTTCATAGTGCATCGCAAATGGTATCCGTTCTTCAAGATGGTAAGATGGACTATTGCTGGGAATATCTTTCGGTCGCTGTCCAGCATGGACTTAACTATATTGTTCTGCCAGACGAAATCAACCTGGGAAGTTATAAATTTGATAACAACTACAAACTGGCTGTTGTAAAAGTGACCGGTAAAACGCCGGGCAGTTTTATGGAATTAATTTTTATTTAACTTTTTCAATTTCTTCCGGATCAAAATAGGCTTTAAATCCGAATTTTTCGAAAATTGCCTGGCCTTCCTTTGAAACTACAAAGTCAAGATATTTCTGAGCCTCCTCCTTGTTCTTTGTGTAGGTAGTCATGCCGATCGGTGCTAAACTGTATTTCAGCTTTTTAGGATCTATTAATATCATATCAACTTTATCAGCAAAAGATTTCGCTGTTGACATAAAGTTTATTTCCGCATCCAGATTCTTCATGGCAAGCGGCAACATCAATTTAATAGCTGAGCCCCCTTTCACCACCACATTTTTCATGACATCTTCGTATACCCCCAATTCCTTGAGCATCTTATCCGTCAATCTGCCCACAGCCAGGACTTCTAATTCTCCGACTCCAACCTTTAATCCAGGCTTTGCCAGGTCTTCTATACAGGTTATGTTATGGGGATTTCCTTTTTGAACTGCTATAACCGGAATCATATAGCCTGCGACGGCAACAGAGTCCGGATCTATGACTCCTTTTTCAATGGCAAGGTCCATATAGTGCTGGGTCCCCGGTACCATAATATCCCCTGTCCTTGTAAGCTGCATATTGGTAAGAACCATAGCCGAGCAGAGATAAGAATTTTCGACCTTTATACCGGTTTTCTCTGTAAATAGTTTAGCAACTGGATCCAATGCGGGTTTTAACCCGGCACCCGCTCCCACCATAATACTCTTTGCCTGCTCTTGCTCCGCTTTTTTCGATTCGCCGGTACAACCCATGACGAATAGGTGAAGAACAACTATAATCCCTATGGCAACCACACCAATATTTCCGCCGGTCCTAAATCTTGATTTCCACATTTTATCCTCCCCCTTATTGTGTTTTTGTAACACACTTAAACCGCTCGATATGGATTATATATTTCTTTAGTATTTTCATTACCCCCTTAAAGATCAGAAACACAAAACCCCATCCTCTATTCAGATATAGGGTTCTCTACACTGCCGCATGAACATTCATCATGCCCTTCTTTCTTTGACTATTTATCAAACACACGTAGGCGTATTCTTATTTTAATGAGCAACAATAGTGCCATTAAGCCTAATTTGGCTTAATATATTGATATCACATTATTTATTTTTCTTCTCAATTCATCAACACCGTTGCATATTTGCATTATTGCAATGCTACAATTGCAAGACTGCAATACTAAAAGCCATAATACGTCTTTCACAAGTCTTCCCTCTTATCAAAATCATCTTTTAATCCTAAAGCTTATAGACAATTCCTCATTTTTTCACAACGTGGTACGGAAGATGCACTACAAGCTGTTGGTGTAATTGTTCTTGCCGAAATTTCTTCAACATACCCTAAATATCACAAACAATATCAAACGAAAGATAGAAGGATATAACTTAGATTCCTCTTTCAAGTAATTATTTAAGGAGAATCAAAAATGAAAATAAAAAAAATATTGAAATGGTTTTTTATCATTTTTGGTGGGATTGTTTTAATATTATCTCTGGCGATAAATATTCTTTTGGTTAAAAAGAATCCTGTTGGCCTATACGTAAATAAAGACGTTTGTAGGGCAGAGTCATGTTCGGAGTGCCACCCCCAACAATACAAGGAGTGGCATGAGGGTCAGCTCGCTGCTTTTGCGGCGGTAAGAGAAATAATGGAAGCAGATCAAGCCGCTGAGGCTGCCGGCCCTTTATGCTGGAAATGTCATGACCCCTTCAAACAAGGTCTTGATGAGGGTGTTACTTGTGAGTTCTGTCACGGAAAAACAGGGGCAACTGGTTGCGATCAGGCCGATGAGGATTTACATATAGAAGTACGTCAAAGGGGTCTCAAACGTCTCAGAGATGAAAAGTGGTGCCATCAATGCCATACGGTAATCCAGCCTATTACCGGGGCTGACCTCCAGGGCACTATTAGTGAGTGGGAAAAAAGCAAGGCTAGGAGCGAGGAGCTGATGTGTCAGAGCTGCCATATGCCTCTTATAGGTGAAGGTGAAGAAAAACATCATTTCCATGGACATTATTATCCCGGAAGGAATCCTTTGCCGGGCAGAAAAAGTGTTTCAATTGAAGCGATATCCTTTGAAAACGGGCAACTCAACGTCATTGTAAAGAACCATGTGACGTCGCACTATTTCCCCACAGGGGCACATACAAAAGCGATGTTTTTAGAAGTGAAAGGCTTTGGTGAAAACAATAAAAAACCTGTATTCGAGGATAAATTTATATTTTTGAAGCGCTTTCAATTTAAAAAATTTTTAGGCATACAGGATTTGCCCTATACGGTTTATAAGGATACGAGAATTAAACCTGAAGAAGAAAGAAATATTACTTTCACTATTAATCAGCCAATAAAAATAAATAAAGTTGTAGCAACGCTCCGGTGTGGATTTTTGGGAGACCTTGGCGAAGAGCTGGAAGCCTGGACATCAGATTATATCGCCAAAAAAGAGGTTGTCTTCTGAAGTATAAATATTTTGGGAGAGTCGACCACCCATAAGAAGGGGGTGATAAAAAATGTGGCTTGACTCAAAGACTTGGCACAATAAACATATAAAGCAATGTAGAATGGTTTTGCTTAGAATTACAGGCGTCTTGATTATAATCGTGCTTGCATTGATTTCACGGGCCTTTGCGGCGGAAATCAACGAGAAGCTGTCCATAGGGGGCGTCATGGTAGGAGCTTATCAATATCAGGACGTTGATGACTCGGCAGGTACAGACAACGACGGGGATGGTGCATTTGTATTCCAACCGGAGATCAGTTACACGCCTACCAAAAAAGATGAGATATTTGTCAAGTTCGGGTTCGCCTCTGGTAATGGCCTAAATGAAGTTTCCCCCTTCGTTTTGGCCCCATGGGCTGCGACCATGGAGGACGATGTCAAAGACATTAATGGTAGGAATCGGGATTACCTGCTCGTTGCATATTATAAACACACCTTTGATTTTGGTGAAGAGAATACACTTGGACTGACCGGCGGTATTATTGACGCAGCTGAATATCTGGACAGCAATGCCTTTTCTAACGATGAATATACCCAGTTTATGAATGAAGCATTGGTCAATGCTCCTAATGTTTTTCTTCCGTCCTACGATATTGGAGGTGTCGTCAAGTGGGGAATTGGTAGATTCAGTATCACAGGCGTTATAATGGACGTAGGGGAAGATGAGGATAATTACAGTTTCTTTGCTTTAGGGACTACATATACGGTTGATACGTCACTTGGAATAGGAAACTATAGAGTACTTATTGATGGAACCAGTGACGATTTTTTAGATCCAACAGGGTTAGAGAAAGAGAATCGTTTTAGCGTTATCCTTTCTTTTGATCAGCAATTCGGTGAGATTATCGGGGGTTGGATAAGATTTGGGACACAAGATGATAAAGCAGAAATCAATTACGAGAGCATTTATTCCGGAGGTATCAATATCAGTGGAAGTTTCTGGGGACGAGATGAGGATAATACCGGTATAGGATACGTTTATTTGGATGGCGGCAATTTGGGTATAGATAACACCCAGGTGGCTGAGATTTATACCCGTTTTGTTCTTAATGAATATTTCTCGTTAACATTGGATCTACAGTATATGAAAGACAAATACTTTAACGGAGATGAAATGAAAGGTTTCATCGGTGGGCTCAGGTTGGTAGCTGAGTATTAACACGAGTACATTAATCACCTATTTAAATTAAGATTGTTTTTCTGGGGTACATAGTTGGACGACCGCTATTAGTGAATATCGGGATGAGCGTTTTCCTCGCCTATGAACGCCTTCTTCACACTGCTGGAGATGGAGACCTCCAGGATAGCCTGCTCAAATATCCGCATCCCCGATCCCGAGGGTAAGCCAGCCACTCCTTTTTCAATGTGTCATGTCAATTAAGTTTCGTTCAGGACAAAAAAAGTATTTAAGCTTATTTGAATACAAATCGTAACTTTTTTGACCACAGAAAAGTCAACAATACGAATTTGGCACTATCGAAAATCTTAAAACTGCCAACATCGTATACTCAAATCTATGAATTAGAAAGCGTGAATCGATGATAATTTCCACGCTTTTTTTATTTAAACAGATACACAATATGTTGGGGTTTTGGGGTTTGGTGTGAAACCTTTGATATATCTCCAATTCAGTTAAGAAGGTTGACTACAGATACCTAATAAGCGTTTTATCCATAGTCCCGCAGGAGATAAGCCAGAGATTATAGTTTTTTGGCTCTATTGGCAACAGGATTTTGGATGGGGATTTATCGAGTCGGGATTATTGATAAAAAATGGATATCTGAATAATGTCAGACTTAGTTTGAATTAATATTTTGAGATGTAAGATTGAGTTTCAGTTTTTACAAATTGATTATATATAGTTGGCAGAACTCCTTAACCTTAGTTCACTTCAAACTCTTTCATCGATTCTTCAGACCGATCCGTAACTCTCTAAAATTGCTAATAGAACTAGGTTTTTTTGACTATATAACCGGTCTCAACAGGCGAACTTCTCTATTCTTCGAGAATAGTAACCCGCTGCATGGTGTCACCCGCCCGTATTTCATCCACAACATCCAAGCCTTTTACGACTTTACC
>Ga0307425_1000359_pt1 | contig 28680 bp, 26 predicted proteins | sample SalMarWE160330MG_FD_202152 | JGI IMG/M metagenome (GOLD analysis project Ga0307425, IMG submission 202152) | Salt marsh sediment microbial communities from the Plum Island Ecosystem LTER, Massachusetts, United States - WE1603-30 | ecosystem: Environmental > Aquatic > Marine > Intertidal zone >...
TCGGTGTGCTGGAGGCCTTCGCTGGTGCGGTCGTTCAGGTTGAGGTGGGTCTGGACGACGGCCTTCGGCAGCGAGTCGATGTCGACGGCGAAGCCGTGGTTCTGGGCGGTGATCTCGATCTGGCCGGTGGTCAGGTCGATGACGGGCTGGTTGGCGCCGCGGTGGCCGAACTTGAGCTTATACGTCGTGCCGCCGCACGCGAGGCCGAGGAGCTGGTGGCCGAGGCAGATGCCGAAGACGGGCACGGTGCCGAGCAGGCGGCGGATCGTCTCGGACACGTACGGCACGCCGGCGGGGTCGCCGGGGCCGTTGGCGAGGAAGAGACCGTCGGGCTTCACCGCGAGAATCTCGTCGGCCGTGGCCTTCGCGGGGAAGACGGTGACGTCGCACCCTTCCTGGCGCAGTCGGCGCAGGATGTTGGTCTTGATGCCGGTGTCGATGGCGGCGACGCGGAAACGCGGCTCAGGCAGCTCGGGCCGCTGCTCTTCGGTCGTCCACGGGCGGCTCAGTTCGCCGTCGGGGTCCCAGTGGTACGCTTTGGCGCAGGTGACGTGCTGGACCATGTCCTCGCCGACGAGGCCGACCCAGTCGCGCGCTTTCTGGACGAGCGATTTCTCATCGAGGTCGGTGCTGGAGATGATGCCCTTCATCGCGCCGGCCGTGCGGAGGTGCTTGGTGAGCATGCGGGTGTCGACGCCCTGGATGCCGGGCACGTTGTTCTTGGCGAGGAACTCGTCGAGCGTGGCCGTGTGCCGCCAGTTGGACGGGATGCGGCTCAGCTCGCGGACGACGAAGCCCTCGACCCAGACGCGCTGCGACTCGACGTCGTCGGCGTTGACGCCGTAGTTGCCGATAAGCGGATAGGTCATCGTGACGATCTGGCCGCAGTACGACGGGTCGGTGAGGATCTCCTGGTAGCCGGTCATCGAGGTGTTGAAGACGACCTCGCCGACACACCCGCGTTCGGGCCCGAACGCACGCTCGCCGGCGGCGCCGAACGCGTATCCGTGGAAGACGGTGCCGTCTTCGAGCGCGAGGATGGCTGGCTTGGGCTTCGGTCTCTGCATTACGAGCCCGTCCTGGCGGTCCGCGCGTCGTAGACGACGTGGCCGGCGACGACGGTGGCGACCGGCGCGCCGGTGAGCTGCCAGCCGCCGAACGGCGTGTTACGGCTCTTGCTGGCGAACGTGTCGGCGTTGACCGTGATCTCGGCGTCGGCGTCGAGGATGGTGACGTCGCCGTCCATGCCGGGCTTGAGCGAGCCTTTCTGCGCGAGGTTGAGGATCCGGGCCGGCGCGCACGAGAGCTTCTCGACGAGCTGCGCGAGGCCGAGGACGCCCTTGTGGAGCAGCTCGGTGCATGCGAGCGAGAGGGTGGTCTCGAGCCCAATGATGCCGAACGCGGCGAGCGGGAACTCGACCTGCTTGTCGCTGTTGGCGTGCGGGGCGTGGTCGCTGGCGATCGCGTCGATCGTGCCGTCGCGCAGGCCCTCGATCAGGGCGAGGCGGTCCTCTTCGCTCCGGAGCGGCGGCTTCATCTTCGTGTTCGCGTCGTAGGTGGCGACGCACGCGTCGGTGAGCGTGAAGTGGTGGGGCGTCACCTCGGCCGTGATCGGCACGCCGCGCGTTTTCGCCTCGCGCACGATGCGGACCGAGCCGGCCGAGCTGATATGGGCGATATGACACGGCGTGCTTGTGAGCTCGGCGAGGATGGCGTTGCGTGCAACGTGCACCTCCTCGGCGGCCGACGGGATGCCGCTCAAGCCGAGCAGCATCGAGTAGTGACCCTCGTGCATAACGCCGTCCGCGGCGAGGCGCGTGTCCTCGGCGTGCGAGATGTAGGGCACGCCGAACATGTTGGTGTAGTCGAGCGCGCGACGCAGCACGTAGTTGTCCTGCGAGCCGAGGCCGTCGTCGCTCACGGCGACGGCGCCGGCCTCGACGAGCGCGCCGATGTTGGCGATCTCCTTGCCTTCGAGGCTGGGGCTGATCGCGCCGATCGGGAAGACGTTGACGACGCCGACGGCCTCGGCACGCATCATGATCAGGTCGATCACGCCGGACGTGTCGATGACGGGGCTGGTGTTTGGCATGCAGGCGACCGATGTGAACCCGCCGTGCGCGGCCGCGCGCGTGCCGGTCTCGATGTCCTCCTTGTGCTCCTGGCCGGGTTCGCGCAAGTGCACGTGCATGTCGATGAAGCCGGGCGCGACGATGCAGCCCGAGGCGTCGAGCGTCGGCACGCCGGCAGCCTTGATGTTGTGTCCGATCTCGGCGACCCGGCCGTCGGTGATCAGCACATCGGCGACCTCGTCGAGGTTCTGCGACGGATCGACGACCCGGCCGCCGGTGATCAGCACTGTTCCGTTTCGTCTCATCTTCGGATCCCTCAGTTGACACCTGCAAGCAGGAACAAGGCAGCCATGCGCACGGCGACGCCGTTGGTGACCTGGTCGAGGATGACCGATTGTGCGCTGTCGGCCACCTCGCTCGTCAGCTCGATGCCGCGGTTGAGCGGGCCCGGATGCATGACGATTGCGTCGGGCTTGGCGAGCTTCATGCGCTCGCTCGTGACGCCGAACAGGCGGACGTACTCGCCGACGGACGGCAGGAAGTTCGCCTGCTGGCGTTCGAATTGCATGCGGAGGCAGTAGACAACGTCGGCGCCGTCGAGGGCCTCCTCGACGCGCGTGGTGCGCTCGACGCCGAACGCTTCGAACCGTTTCGGCACGAGCGTCGGCGGGCCGCACAGAACCACGTGCGCGCCGAGCTTCGTGAGGCCGAAGACGTCGGAGCGCGCGACGCGGCTGTGGATGATGTCGCCGATGATGGTGACCTTGAGGCCGTCGAACGCCTTGCCGCGCTCCTGCATCGTGAACAGGTCGAGGAGCGCCTGCGTCGGGTGCTCGTGCATCCCGTCGCCGGCGTTGATGACGCGCGAGCTGCAGTGGCGCGAGAGGAAGTGCGGCGCGCCGGAGGCGGGGTGGCGCATGACGAGCAGGTCGATGCGGTAGGCCTCGAGCGTGTGGACCGTGTCGATCAGCGTCTCGCCCTTGGTGACGCTCGAGCCGGAAGCGGCGATGTTGAGCACGTCGGCGCTCAGGCGCTTCGCGGCCACCTCGAACGAGGTGCGCGTGCGCGTGCTCGCCTCGAAGAAGAGGTTCACGACCGTCTTGCCCCGCAGCGCCGGCACCTTCTTGATCTCGCGCGTCGAGACCTCCTTGAAATGCTTCGCCTGGTCGAGGATCAAGCGGATCTCGTCGGCGCTGACGTCCTCGAGGCCGAGCAGATGCCGGCGCGTCCACTCGACGGCGGATTGCTTCGGTTTCGGCGCAGGCTTCGCCGCTCGTGTCATCGTGTCTCCTCCAGTCGATCGGGTCACGACACGCCCTCGCCCTCGGTGCGTTCCGGTCTATAGAGCACGACCTCGTCGACGCCGTCGACCTCGGCGAGGTGAACGCGCACGTTCTCGTCGCGCCGCGTCGGCACGTTCTTGCCGACGACGTCGGCGCGAATCGGCAGCTCGCGATGGCCGCGGTCGATGAGCACGGCGAGCATGATGCGGCGCGGCCGGCCGAAGTCCATGATCGCGTCGAGCGCCGAGCGGATCGTGCGGCCGGTGAAGAGCACGTCGTCGACGATGACGAGGTCGCGGCCCGTCAGGTCGAACCCGAAGTGTGTGCTCTTGAGCTCGGGTTGGTCGAGCCGCGTGCCGAGGTCGTCGCGGTAGAACGTGATGTCGAGCTCGGCGACGGGCGGATCGAGGCCGCAGGCGGCGTGCACGTTGCGGGCGGTCCGCTTGGCCAGCGGCACGCCGCGCGTCTGGATGCCGATGAGGCCGAGCGCGTCGATGTCGCGGTGTTTCTCGACGATCTCGTGCGCCATGCGCGTCAGGGTGCGATGCATCTGCGTCGCGTCGACGAGCAGGACCTGTGTGATGCCGGTGTCGAGGTCGCTCACGTCACGCCTCCTCATGTTGGCCAGCGTCCCAGGGGCGAAAAAAAGGCCCGTCCCTTGGTGACGGGCTCATGCTCTTCGCTTGTGCGGGTCCATCGCGTGCCCTTCCTCGCCTCACGGGACGAAGTTAAAAGGCTCCGGAACAGCTTCAGGTCGCCTTACCTTGTAACGGCAGCACCGAGCTGGTGTCAAGGGAAATCACGTCCCGTGCCGGTAGCCGGCTGCTGGGGTGGGTGCTGGAGCGTGCCTCGGTTGCTGCGCTCAGGTGTTGGGCGTGTCCGTGCCTGTTTCGGCTCTGTCACAATGGGGGAGGCGCGCGACAAGCCAGCGGTGCAGCCGACTGCACGTGAGGTTGAACGCAATTGCGATCAGCGCCCCGCAGACCGCACCGCAGCACGCCCCGGTCGCGGCTGTGAGCGACAGGCTCAGTCTCCAGTCGGCCAAGCGCGTGGCGATCCAGAAGGCCCCGATGCCGAACGGAATGCCCGCCACCGCTCCGACCTGGATGACAAAGGCGCGGATGGCAGGACCAGGTCGCCGGCGCATGAGACCGATTGCCGCGGAGGACGAGATGATCCCGAGCGTGAGCAGGGCTGCGGCCGAGGCGAGAACGACAACGCCTATCACGGCCCCGGCGCCGATGATGAGCAGGCACGCGACTCCGATCATGAGCAGCAAGAAGAGCGGTCCAACCTCCTCGTCCTCTGAGGTGTGGCCATCGCTCTCGGTGGTCCCGGAGACGATACCGGGTTCGACCTTGGCGGCGGTCATGGCGCAGGCGGTCGGTAGGCTGGTCGCATCGGCCCACTGGGTCCAAAGCACCAGACTGAGCGCCACCAGGTATCCAAAAGGTTTGCTCATCGGTTCAGCATCTATGGTGGCGCTGCCAGCACCGCCGAGTCAAGGGTGTCTTGCTGGCCGCTGCGTGGTGGCGGACGAGGCGCCGGTTGACATCCGTCAACAGCCAGCCATTATGTTGCCCAGCGAGATGGACAGGGGAGGTGTCCCATGGCTGACCGGGCGATGAAGCCAATCTACCGGGGGGTCCTGTTCGGTGTGGCATTGGTGGGCGGCATCATCCTGCTGGTGATGGTCCGTCAGATCGTGCTCATGGCGTTCCTCGGCGCGACCGTCGCGGTGTTGTTCACCTGGCTGGCGGGGCTGCTTCGCCGCCTGGTGCCGAGGCTGTCCCAGGGCGTGGCCTTGGTGATCGTGATCGTCGTGCTCGCCGCGGCGGTGTTCGGCCTTGCCAACGTTATTGCGCGCCCGATCGTAAAGGAGCTGAGCGATCTGGCGGCGAACATCGAGGGGCATTTCGGCACGCTCCAGGACAAGTTCGAGGAGTGGAGCGAGGAACATCTCCAATCGGGCACACCGATCGACGTGAGCGGACTCGCCAAGGAGGTGTTCAAGTCGACGCAGAGCGTTGTCCGGTTCATGTTCCGGCTGGTCAGCGTGACGGGCAACGTGCTGCTCAAGGTGTTCGTTGTGTTGTCGCTCGGCGTGTTCTTCTCGGTCAAGCCGGGCCAGTACAACACCCTGCTGCTGCGCTACGTGGGCGAGGGCAACCGCGAGCGGGTGCGGCGCGTTCTCGACCAGATCGCCGCCAGGCTCCGCGGGTGGCTCGGCGGCACGTTGTTCTCGGCGCTGTTCATCGCCGTGTTCTCGACGCTCGGGCTGCTCCTCATCGGGGTGCGGTACCCGCATGTGTTCGGCCTGCTGGCCGGCCTGATGGCGTTCATCCCGTACTTCGGCTCGATCATGGCCGTGGTGCCGCCGGCGCTGTTTGCGCTGCTCGATCCGCACCCGATCAAGGCGCTGTGGGTGGTGGTGCTGTTCGTGTGCGTGCAGACGGTCGAGGCGAACGTGTTCACGCCGATGGTGATGCAGCGCCGGGTGAACCTGCCGCCGGCCGTCGTGGTGCTGGCCGTGATGGTGATGGGCGCGCTGCTGGGGTTCTTGGGCGCGGTGCTGGCATTGCCGTTGACGCTGGCGGCCCAGGCACTCGTCGACGAGTTTGTGCTCGCGAAGCGGCGGATCGCCGCCGGGGGGCGGACCACATCGACGATGGAAGGCGCCTGAGTGCGCCGCACGGAGCTGGAACGATGAAACGCATTGCAGTGATAGCCGTGGTGGTCGTCGTGGCGGTCGCGGCGATCGTGCTCGTCGTGCACCTGACGACGCGGGCCGGTGAGCGAATGCTGGTGCTGTCGGGCACGGTCGAGGCGGACGATGCGACGCTCGGCTCGCTCTACGGCGGGCGGGTGGCGCAGGTGCTCGTCCACGAGGGTGACCGGGTGAGTGCCGGCGCCTTGCTCGTCAGGCTCGAGACGCGGGAGGTCGATGCGCGGCGCGCCGAGGCCGCCGCCGGGCTCGACGGGGCCAAGGCCCGCCTTGACGAGCTGCGCAGCGGGTACACGGCCGAGGAGGTCGAGCAGGCCAGGCACGAGTGGGAGGCGGCCCGCGCCGGCTACGACTTCGAGCAGGCCGAACTGGGGCGGGTCGAGAACCTGCTGCGCGACGCCGCGACGACGGTCGACGTCTACGACAAGCAGAAGGCGACGCGGGACGCGGCGCAGCACACGATGGAGGCGCTCGAGCAGCAGTACCTTCGCCTCAAGGCCGGGCCGAGAGCCGAGACGATCGCGGCGGCCGAGGCCGAGGTGGCACGACTGGCGGCCAGCGTCACCGTGCTGGATGCCCAGATCGCGGAGGCGAGTATCTCGGCCCCGTTCGACGGCGTGATTGAGGACCTCGACTTGCGTCCGGGCGACATCGTGCCGCCGGCGCGCGGCCTGGTGCGGATCGTCAAGCTCGACGAGCCGTACGTGCGTGCCTATGCGCCCGAGCACAACCTGGGCGCGATTCGTGCCGGCACCCAGGTCAAGATCCGGGCCGAAGCGGCCCCCGGCGAGCTGTTCGACGGCACGGTGCGGCGGGTCGCCTCGACGGGCGAGTACACGCCCCGGACCCTGCAGACGCCCGACGAGCGCGCCAAGCAGGTCTTCGAGTTCGAGGTGGACCTGGTGACCGGCCGCGACCGGCTTCGGCCCGGGATGGCGGCCGACGTGCTGGTGGCGCCGGCGCACAAGTAGGGGAGCTTGGCCATGGCGGTGCCGATCTCGGTCGAACAGGTGACAATGCGGTTCGGGCGCGTGACTGCGCTGGACGGCGTGTCGCTCTCGATCGAGCCGGGCAGCATTTTCGGTCTGCTCGGGCCGAACGGTTCGGGCAAGTCGACGTTGATTCGCATCCTGTGCGGGTTGCTCGTGCCCACGTCGGGCAAGGCGCTCATCGAGGGGACCGACATGGCGCGGCACCCGCGGCGGATGAAGCCGGCCATCGGCTACATGTCCCAGCGCTTCAGCCTCTACTCGGATCTGACGGCATGGGAGAACCTCACCTTCTACGGGTTCGCTTACGGCATGGAGAGCACGGCGCTCGCGGCCGCGCGCGAGCGCGTCACCGAGCTCGTCGGGCTGGGACCGTACGTGCAGCAGCGTGCGGGCCACCTGTCGGGCGGATGGAAGCAACGGCTCGCGTTCGCGTGTGCCTTGCTGCACGAGCCGCGCATCTTGTTTCTGGATGAGCCGACGGCCGGCATCGATCCGGTGGCGCGGCGCCAGATATGGGACATGCTGTTCGAGCTGGCCGGGGAAGGAATCACGCTGTTCGTCACGACCCACTACATGGACGAGGCGGAACGGTGCAGCCACGTCGGGTACGTGTACTTCGCAAAGCTGCTGGTGAACGGCCGGCCCGACGAGCTCAAGAGCCTGCCGGAAGCGACGCCGTCCGGGGCGCGCTGGGTGGCCGTCGACTGCCGCGACACGAGCCGGGCGCTGACGCTGATGCGGGGCATCGAGGGCGTCGGCCGTTCGACGATCTTCGGCCAGTCGGTGCGCGCGCTCGTTGACGAGGCGGTATCGAGCGAGCGGCTTGTGGGCACGCTGGCCGACGGTGGGATTGCGGACGCGCGCGTTCGGCCCGTCCGGCCGACGCTCGAGGACGTTTTCATCGCCTTCACTCAGCGTGAAGCCGGGGGTGCGCGATGAAACCGTTCGAAGGGCTGAAGGCGATCATCTACAAGGAGTTCATCCACATTCGGCGCGATCCGGCGTCGCTCGTGTTCATCTTCATCATCCCGATGTTCCAGCTCACGCTGTTCGGCTACGCGATCGACACGGAAGTCAAGCACATCCCGACGGTCGTCTACGACCAGGACCACAGCCCGGAGAGCCGCGCGCTCGTCGACGCGTTCGCCAACACCGAGTACTTCGACGTGGTCGGCCGCGTAGAGTCGGCGCGTGGGATCGAGGAGGCGCTCGTCGGCGGACGGGCCAAGGTGGGCATCACAATCCCGCCGGGATTCGCCGCGAGCTTGCTCACCGGCCGCAGCGCCCAGGTGCAGGTGCTCGTTGACGGGTCGGAGTCGACGCTCGCGACGACGGCGCTCAACGTAGCGCAAGGGTTGGGGCTCGAGCGCTCGATCAAGGAGTTCATCGCCACCGGCCGGCTGTCCGTCTCGATCGATCAGCTGCCCGTCGACGTGCGGCCCAGGGTGCTGTTCAACCCGGAGCTCAAGAGCGCCAACTTCTTCGTACCCGGACTGGTCGGCGTCGTGCTGCAGATCGTCACGGTCATCCTGACCGCGTTCGCCATTGTGCGCGAGCGCGAGGCCGGCACGCTCGAACAAGTGCTGGTGACGCCGGTGTCCCGGAGCGGCCTCATGCTCGGCAAGCTGCTGCCGTACAGCCTGATCGGGTTCGTGCAGTTCAGCCTGGTCCTGGTCGTGATGGTCGGGGTGTTCGGCGTGCCCGTGCGCGGCGACGTGGGGCTGCTCTACGCGCTGTCGGTGCTGTTCGTGTTCGCCACCCTCGCGCTCGGGCTGCTCATCTCGACGTTCGCACGCACGCAGGGCCAGGCATTGCAGATGGCCATCCTGGTCATTGTGCCCTCGATCCTTCTGAGCGGGTTCGTGTTTCCGCGCGAGTCGATGCCGCTGCCCGTGTACGCGCTCACCTTCCTCATTCCGGTCACCTACTACATGGAGATCCTGCGCGGGATCATCATCCGTGGCGCGGATTTCTCGACGCTGTGGGACGAGGCGCTCATGCTGGGCATCATGAGCGTGGGGCTGGTCACGTTGAGCGTGCTGCGCTTCCGGCGGACGCTGTCCTGACGGCGGACGGCCTACGGGTGGGCCGGCTCATGCCAGACGTTGTCTTCCAGGCCGATCCAGCCGACGCCGGAGTCCGCGGGGAACTCGGCCCAGATCGTGAAGACCAAATACCCGTGCTTTGTCAGCAGGCGGCCGAGCTCGACGAGCTTCTGGGACGAGTCCGGCCGGTGGCGGAAGAACACCGTGTAGGAGGCGCCGTGTTCTTCGGTGACCGTGTACATGAAGGCGGGTTCGCCATCAGGATTGGCGATCATGAGCTCGGGCGGCGGCTCGAGCGTCTCGAGCTCGACGGCACGCGCGAGGACCTGGAACAGGACGAGCTCGCCCTCGGCTTTGCCGATGTACGCCTTCTTGTCGGCGTCGTGGGCGTTGATGTTGTCGGCAATCGCGTGCAGCCGGACCGATTGGCGCTTGAGCAGGATCGAGCCGGCGTGCAGCCGGCCGCTCGGGAAGCGCGTGTTGGGGTGGAACGCGAAGGCGAAGAAGCTGACGGCGGCGACGAGACCGACGAGGGCGACGCGCGCGACGGTCCTAGCGCGCGGCAGTCTGAGCTGCCAGATGGCGCCCGCGACGAGCAGGAACAGGCCGAAGTAGGCGGCCATGTTGTGCCGGGCGCTGTTGGCGCGGATGACGAGCCAAAACAGAATAAGCGGCACTGCCCACAGGAGCGCGAACGCGACGAGCCTGCCGCGCCGCCTCGCGAGCAGGACGACGAGGCCGGCGACGGCCGCCGGCACGGCCGCGACGCCCCCGCCGATGAGCAGCGCGCGCAGGTTGTAGAGCCATGCGCCGCCGTCGAGGCCGATGAAGAAATGTGACGACCAGTTGCCGACGAAGCCGGTCGCCGACGCCTCGCCGCGCGAGAGGAACGCCTGCGGCAGAAACGCGCACACGAGGCCGGCGGCGATGACGAGCCCAATGGCCCAGGCGAGGCCGCGCCCGACGCGCCGACCGTCGAGCAGAACGAGGCCGAGCGTGGCGCCGCTGCACAACAGGACGTCGGCCTTCGTCAGCCCCGCGAGGACGAACAGGAGCCACGCGCCGACGAGCGACACCGCGGGCCGCTTGGATGCGAGGGCTGCGTCGAACAGGACGAGTCCCCACACGAGGAAGGCGTACGCGGGCATGTGGGGCATGCCGTAGATGCTGCCTTGCCAGACGGCGGGCGCGAGCAGCGTGAGCCCCACGGCCGCGCCGGCGCCCTCCCACGGCAGGACCCGTCGTGCGAGGACGTAGAGGCCGCCGGCGATCGCCGCGCCCGCGACGGCGCTGAGCCAGTTCATCCACGCCGGCAACTCTTGGGGCTGCACGGCGCCCGAGCTCATGAGCGTTTTGAGCCACAACACGTAGAGCGGGCTGGAGCGGACGCGGTAGTCGGCCCAGCTCGAGCCGGCCAACTGCCCCGTGAGCCGCCAGCGGATCGCGTCGTTGGCGAGCCGGGCGGCGTCGTGCTCGCCGAAGGTGTCTCGGAGCACGTACGGGCAGTGGACGGCAAACGTGACGAGGATCAGGCCGAGGGCTATAAGCCGGTCGAGCCGGTGCAATCGCTGGGGTGCGGCGACCGGCGCGTGCAGGCTCGGTTCAGTGGTGTCGGTGCTCGCCACTCGTTCCCTCCGCTCGTCGTGGCCGGTCGGCCCCGGGTCTGGCACACGAGGACAGAGTAACGGCTCGGCGTCCCGGTGGCAAGCGGCTCCGGCACAGTCTCCGGACGGAAAGAAGGGCCGCCCCATGCAAGGCAGCGGCCCGCGAATAAGAACGGATCTGTTGTGCTTAGAAGCTGATCAGCCAGTTGAGGCGGATGGTGATCGTGTTCTCGGCCTCGTCGACGGTCGTCCACGTGTACCAGCTCTCGAGCACGAAGCTCATCGGCAGTTGGTACTTGAAGCCGGCGCTCACGAGCCACTCGTCGCCGTTGGCGGTCTGGAGCACGTCGAGGCCGACGGTTGCGGGCAACTCGAGGAAGCTGAAGCTCGTGTCGACGCCGGCGAAGAACGCCTCGTCGTCATCCTGGAAGCTGTAGCCGAGGTGACCGCGCACGGGCCCGAAGTCATGCGTGATGACGAGGTAGGGGTCAACGTTGCCGTTGGTGTCCTCGTCGTCGGTCAGGTTCTGCAGGCCTGCGCCGAGGTTGGGCAGCCCGTCTCCGAGCGGGTAGACGAACTTGCCGAAGAAGCGGACGTCGCCCTGGGGCTCGTCGGTCGGGCCGAGCATGCCGTACAGGCCGACCTCGACGTAGTCGAGGACGCCGACGTTGAGCGCGCCCCACCAATCCGGCTCTCCCCGCTGGCCGGTGGTCACCCACGTCGAGAGCTCGACGTTCCGCCACGCCAGGATCTCGGCGATCGGGATGTCGTTCAGGTTCGTGCCCGGGGTGCCGGGCGCGCTGGTCGAGGCGAGCATCACGCCGAGACAGACGGCGACCAGCATCGGGATGCGTAGCAGTTGATTCATTCCGTACCTCCCTCCGCAGCGGCGGTTCGCGTGCGCGTTTCCGCTTGGGTCATCACGACCTTGCTCGGAGGCGAAGGTAGGAGACCCGTGGCGCGCTGTCAAGCGGCGAATCGGCCGAGTTGTATCGCGGCGCGCCTCCGCTTGGCCCCGGGGCTCGAATATGGTTTCATGCCGAGCGGATGGGTCCGAGCAGTCGTCCGATTGTGGTGAGTGCGTATGAAGCAGGCATACTTGACGGGGCCGCGGCGGTTCGACGTGCGCGACGTGCCCGAGCCGGGCGAGATCGGGCCGCACGAGGCGGTCGTCCGGCTCAAGGCGGTCGGCATCTGCGGTTCCGATCTTCACTACTATGCCGAGGGCCGGATCGGCTCGCAGGTCGTCGACTACCCGTTCACGATCGGGCACGAGTGCGCCGGCGTCGTCGAGCGGGTGGGCCGGGAGGTGAGCCGCGTCGCGGCGGGCGACCGGGTGACCGTTGACCCGGCGATGCCGTGCGGCGAGTGCGAGTGGTGCCGGAAGGGGCGCGAGAACGTCTGCCCAAGCATGCGGTTCCTCGGGTGTCCCGGCCAGGCCGAGGGGGTGCTGAAGCAGGTGCTCGTGATGCCGGAGCGGTGCCTGTTCCGGCTGCCGGAGTCGCTGGGCTTCGACGAGGGCGCCGTGCTCGAGCCGGCGGCCATCTGCGCCTATGCGGTTGCGCAAAGCCGGGTCGCGGCCGACGAGACGATCGCCGTGCTCGGCTCGGGGCCGATGGGGCTGCTGACGCTGGCCTGCGCGCGCGCTTCAGGTCGGCGGCACGCGTTTGCGACAGACCGTGTGCCCGAGCGCGTCGACGCGGCGCGGCGGTTTGGGGCCGACGTGGTGCTGAACCGGCGAGAGGTGGACGTGGTCCGCACGATCCTCGACGAGACGAACGGCCGGGGCGTGGACGTGGTCTACGAGTGTGCGGGCGAGCAGGACACCGTCGACCAGGCGATGCGGATCGCGGCGCCCGGCGGGCGGGTCTCTATCATCGGCATCCCGGCCGGGCCGCGCATTGAGCTTGCGGCCGATCTTGTCCGGCGCAAAGAGCTGCTCATCATCAACGTGCGGCGCCAGAACAGGACGGTCGAGCGCGCGATCGAACTCGCTGCGACCGGCGCCGTACCCGTCGGCGAGCTTGTCACCCACCACTTCCCGCTCGAGCGGGTCGGCGAGGCGTTCGAGCTGATCGCCGGCTACCGCGACGGGGTGCTCAAGGCAATCGTCCAGCCGTGATCCAACCTGACTTGGCAGCGTCCTTGCTGTCTGAGCCTGCCCCGACCTCTCGGCGAGGGGTCTCTCCGGGATTGCAGCGGGGTGGTGTGGTCATGTCCTACATAGGACGTTGGCAGGATCAGAACCGGGGAGCGACGGAGCCCGAGCAAGAAGCCATGACGCAGGTGCAGCGACAGGCCGAGCTTGAGGAAACTGCCCGCCGCTACCGCGAGCTGAAGCGCGCCATGGGCGACATGATGTTCGTCGTGGACGGTACGGGCCGGTTCCTGGACATGAACGAGCGCTTTGCGCAGCGCATCGGCTACGGCGCCTCCGAGCTTCAGGCGATGAAGCTTTACGAGGTGGTCGAGGGCGACGCCGAGGATCCGCGTCAGAAGATGATGCCGTTCTTTGCCCGGAGCGGGGGGCGCCAGGTATTGCGAGCCAAGGACGGCGAGCGGCTGCCGGTGGTTGTCAGTTCGGTGGGCCGCTACACCCAGGCCGGCCAGTTCGCCGGGGCGCTGGTGGTGTGCCGCGACGCTGCCGGTCAGGGCGCAGGCGCCGACGCGATCTCTCACGCGGCCCAGGAGATGAACCAGCCGCTGTCGGGCATCTACGGCTATTCGGAGCTGCTGAAGGGGAGCGTGGGGCCGCAGGATCCGGCCTACCGATACGCCAAGAAGATCTACGAGCAAAGTGAGCGGCTTGCCTCGCTCGTGAAGAAGATCAAGGCGCAGCAGAGCGAGGCCGAGGGCGTTCCGACGCCCCAGCCGCCGGACGATGAGCCGTCGCAAGAGGAGGTGCAGCCATGAGCGAGCCGATCAGGGCGCTGGTGGTGGATGATGAGCAGATCATCCGCGACATCATGCAGGACATCCTCGCCGGCGAAACGGGCGGTGCCGAAACGACTGCGGTCGGGACCTGTGAGGACGCCCTGCACCTGGTTGGTGAGCAAGACTTCGACGTGATCTTTATCGACGTGTGCATGGGGGACGGCGACGGCGTAGAGCTGCTGCGCCAGATCAGGCAAGTCAGGCCGAACGCGCGCATATATATGATCACCGGCTACGATGTCGACCCTCAGCTTCAGGCGGCGCTCGCGACAGGGGCCGCCGGCGCGATCTACAAGCCGTTCAAGGTCGGCGAGATCCTGGCGGCCATCCACGGCACGTATTCCGAACCGACGCCGCTCTCAGAATGAGTTGACTCGCTCGACCGGCCGACCAGACTGGAAGACGGCTCGGACCGTGCGCGGGGCGGTTGCTGTTATCATAACTGTTTTGTAGTTAGCTGGTTAGCACTCACCTTGCTCCGCGGCGCGCGTGGTTATCCACGCCCTCTTCCGGGTTTCCTCGTCGGTGGCATGCTCTTTGCATAAGCCGAAGCTCGTCTAGCACACCTCGGGGAAGGAGTGAGGATGCAAGGTTCCGTAGTCATTCGAGCGGATGGGGGTCACGCGATCGGGACCGGGCACCTCACCAGAACACTCCACCTGGCGGATCGGCTTGCGCAATCAGGCGCGCAGGTGACATTCGTTTCGCACTTGCCCGACGGCGCCGCCGCCCTGTGTGAGCAACGAGGCCACGCACTTATCCTCCTCCCCCCCATCTCGGAGGGCTCGGGCGCGCAGGCCGCTTCGGCGATCAGCGCGCTCGAGCCCGGCTTAATCATCAACGACATCCGCAACACGCCCGAGGAGTACATGGAAGCGCTGCGGACGTCGGGCGCGGCGATCGTCAACTTCGACGATCGGGGCGCCGGCGCCCCGCTGGCCGATGTGCTTGTCGATGCCAACCGCCCGGCCGAGGAAGCCGGCTCCATCGCCGGCCCTTGGGCCTGTTTCGGGCCGGACTACATGGTGCTCGATGAGGCGTTCGCGCACGCGCACCGGCTGCCGAAGGGGGTGCGCGACGGGGTCGAGGAGGTCGTCGTGTTCATGGGTGGGAGCGATCCGGCCGGCCTGACGCTCAAGACGCTGCGGGCCATTGAGCTGCTCGAGCCGGCTTGGCACACGACGGTGCTGCTCGGCTACGGGTACGAGGACCACGCCAAGGCGTCGGCGCTCGCGGCGAAATGCCGGAACGTGGATCTGGTCGCCGGGCCGGATGGCCTCGCGGCCTCGATGCAGGCGGCCGATATGGCCCTGTGCTCGGGGGGGATCGTCATGTTCGAGCTGGCGTGCGTCGGCACGCCGCCGATCGTCTGCTGCCAGGTGGCGCACGAGCTCGACAATGCGAGGCGCTTCGTTGAGTGGGGTGCCGCGCAGTGTCTTGGGTTCGGGGACGCGTGCCGCTCGCAGGATATGGCCGATGCGCTCCGCTCGCTCGCCGCCGACGCCTCGGCGCGCCGGACCATGAGCGTTGTGGGCAAACGGGTCGTGGATGGGTGCGGGCTAAACCGTGTGATGGAGGTCATCGACGCGTGCGTCCAGCAGTCGTGATCGTCGGCGCGGGCATTCTTCAGGAGCCGGCCCTCCGAATGGCCAAGTCGCTGGGCTACGCCGTGATCGCCACCGACATCGTCGAGACCGCTCCCGGCCTGCGCTGGGCCGACCACGTCGGCATGGTGAGCAAGTTCGACGTCGAGGGCCACGTGCGTTTCGCCGAGGCGTGCCGGAAGCAGTTCGACGTGCGCGGCGTGCTCACGATCGGCACCGACGCCTCGTGCGCCGTCGCGGGCGTGGCTGCGGCGCTCAACCTGCCGGGCGTCGACCCGCACACGGCGTTCATGGCGACGAACAAGGCGGCCATGCGCCGCCGACTGCGGCAATGCGGCGTGCCGTGTCCGGACTTCCGCGAGGTGCGCCAGCTCGCCGACGCGCTCTCGGCCGCCGACGAGATCGGCTACCCGGTGGTGATGAAGCCGGTCGACAACATGGGCGCGCGCGGCGTGCGGCGGATCGACTCGCCCAACGAGCTGCGCGACTTCTTCCCCGTGACCATCTCGAACAGCCGCGAGGGGGCGGCGATCATCGAAGAGCACATGGACGGGCCGGAGGTGAGCATCGACACGATCGTCGAGAACGGCGAGGTGCGCTTGCTCACAATCGCCGATCGCCACATCTCGCTCGCGCCGTATTTCGTCGAGATCGGCCACACGATCCCGTCGGCGCTGCCACAGGCGGCGCTCGACAACGTTTTTGACGTGATGCGGCTTGGGATCGAGGCGCTCGGGATCATGACGGGCGCGTCGAAGGGCGATATCAGGGTGACGGCCGACGGCGCAAAGATCGGCGAGATGACCGCGCGCCTCAGCGGCGGCTTCCACTGCCAGTACACCGAGCCGTTGGCGACGGGGATGAACTCGATCAAAGCGGTCATTGACCTGGCCGTCGGCAAGCCGGTCGACCCGGCAGACGTGACGCCGCAATGGCACCGCGCCGCGTGCGAGCGCGCGATTCTCGCCGAGCCGGGCGCGGTAACGGCGATCGAGGGCGTGGACGAGGCACTCGATCTGCCGGGCGTCGAGCACGTCTTCCTCAACGTCGCCGAGGGCAGCGTGGTCGAGCCGCTCACGAGCAACATGGGCAAGCCCGGGCACGTGATCGCGAGCGGCGCGACGCGCGCCGAGGCGATCGCGGCGGCCGAGCGCGCGCTCGACACGATTCGCGTCGTCACCGCGCCGATTCCCGACGAGGTATCGTCGCGCGCCTAGCAGGCGACACGGGGGTTCACACGTGAACTGGAAGGGGACAACGGCCCTTGTGACGGGCGCAGGCGGCTTCATCGGGAGCCACCTCGTCGAGGCGCTCGTGCGTCGCGGCGCGCGCGTCCGCGCGTTTGTCCACTACAACTCGCGCAACGACTGGGGCCAGCTCGAGCGTGTTCCCGACTCGGTGCTGCCGCACGTCGAAGTCGTGGCCGGCGACGTGCGCGACCCGTTCTTCGTCGCTTCCGCGGTGAAGGGATGCGAAGTGGTCTTCCATCTCGCGGCGCTGATCCCGATTCCGTATTCGTACATGGCGCCGCAGAGCTTCATCGAGACGAACGTGCTCGGCACGCTCAACGTGCTCGAGGCGTGCCGCGCGGCGAGCGTGCCGCGGCTCGTGCACACCTCGACGAGCGAAACGTACGGAACGGCGCAAGCCGAGCTGATGGACGAGACACACCCGGCCCACGCGCAGTCGCCGTACGCGGCGAGCAAGGTCGGCGCCGACAAGCTCGTCGAGAGCTACGTCTGTTCATACGGCCTGCCGGCGGTGACCGTGCGGCCGTTCAACACGTACGGGCCGCGCCAGTCGGCTCGCGCCGTCATCCCGTCGATCGCCACGCAGACGCTCGCGCAGCGCAAGCGCGTGGCGACCGGCTCGCTCACGCCGGTGCGCGACTTCAGCTACGTGAGCGACACGGTTGACGGCGTGCTTGACGTGGCTGGGCTCGACGACGCGGCGGGCGAGGTGTTCAACATCGGCACCGGCGAGGGCGTCGCGATCGGCGACGTGGGCCGGGCGATCATCGAGCTCTGCGGCAACGGTGCGCGCCTTGTGCGCGACGAGCGGCGCGTCAGGCCGGACGCGAGCGAGGTGACGCGTCTGGTCTGCGACAGCACGAAGCTGCAGGCGCGCACGGGGTGGCGCCCGCGCGTGACCCTGCGCGAGGGGCTCGAGCGGACGATCGAGTTCGTCTCACAGCACCTCGGCGAATACAAAGCGGACCTCTACAACGTGTAGGGTGACTATGAAGGCGGTTGTGCTTGCTGGTGGGAAAGGGACGCGGCTCAGGCCGTACACGGCCGTGCTGCCGAAGCCGCTCGTGCCCGTCGAGGACACGCCGATCCTCGAGATCATCCTGGGGCAGCTCAGCCGTGCCGGCATCGTTGACGTGACGATTACGGTCGGTCATCTCGCTTCGCTCATCGAAACATTCTTCGGCGACGGCAGCCGCTTCGGCGTCCGGCTCCGCTATTTCCGCGAGGACGCCCCGTTGAGCACGGTCGGTTCGTTGCCGTTCATCGAGGAGCTGACCGAGCCGTTCCTCGTGATGAACGGTGACGTGCTGACCGACATCGACTTCGCCGAGCTCCGCGCGTTCCACGATGAGCGAGGCGGGATCGCTGCGATCGCGACCGCGGCGCGCGAGCAGCAGGCCGATTTCGGCGTCGTGCGCTGGGACGGCGACACGCGCATCGTCGAGTTCGTCGAGAAACCGATGGCCCGCTACCACGTGAGCATGGGCGTCTATGTGTTCTCGCGCGCGGTGCTCAACTACATCCCGAAGGGCGAGCCGTTCGGCTTCGACGAGCTGATGCAGGCGATGCTCGACGCGGGTGAACGCGTCTACTCGTACCCGCACACCGGGTACTGGCTCGACCTGGGCCGCCCCGATGACTACGAACGCGCCATCGCGGATTTCGGGCGGATGCGAGAGCAATTTGTGGGGGTGCACCCATGACGTGGTCGGTGCCGCTGGCTGATCTCGACTTCGACGAGGCGGAAGTCCAGGCCGTCCTCGACGTGCTCGACAGCAAGTGGCTCACCATGGGGCCGGTGACTGAGCGCTTCGAGCATGTGTTCGCCTCGCGCATGGGGGCGCGTCAAGCCGTTGCCGTTTCGAGCGGCACGGCCGCGCTGCACCTTGCATGCCGCGCGCTCGAGATCGGGCCGGGCGACGAGGTTATCGTGCCGTCGCTGACGTTTGTGGCGACGGCCAATGCAGTGGTCTACTGCGGCGCGACGCCCGTGTTCGCCGACATCACGTCCGATGACGATTGGACGGTTTCGCCCAGAGACATCGAGCAACGCATTACGCCGCAGACTGCGGCGATCATCGTCATGCATTACGGTGGGTATCCGTGCGACATGGCCGCGATTCTCGACGTGGCGCGCGCTCACGGTCTCCCCGTGGTCGAGGACTGCGCCCACGCGCCGCTCGCGCGGCTCGACGGCCGGGCGATGGGCACGTTCGGCACGATCGGCTGTTTCAGCTTCTACACGAACAAGAACCTCGCCGTGGGCGAGGGCGGCATGCTGGTGACGGACGACGACGAGCTCGCGCGGCGCGTGCGCCTGATGCGGTCCCACGGCATGTCGAGCGCGTGCATCGACCGGCACCGGGGTGCCGAGCCGCTCTACGAGGTCAGTGAGCTGGGCTACAACTACCGGCTCGATGAGCTGCGCGCGGCGATCGGGCTCGCGCAGCTCGACAAGCTTGGCCGCAACAACGCGCGGCGCGCGGCGCTCACGGCGCGCTACCACGAGCTGATCGCGCCGATGACCGCGGTTCGGATGCCGTTTGGCAGTCCACGCGGCGCGCCGGCGCACCATCTGTGCGCGGCGCTGCTCGACGAGGACGTCGAGAGGGGCCGGTGCGTCGGCATCCTGCATGAGCGCGGGATCCAGACGAGCGTGCACTACACGCCGGTCCATACGTTCCGTTACTACCGCGAGCGGTTCGGCGATGCGATGAGGCTGCCGCTTACCGAGCGCGTCGGGGCGCGCGAGGTGACGCTGCCGCTCCATCCGCGGATGACGGAACAGGACGTGACACAGGTGACCAGCACGCTCGCCGAGGCGGTTGCCGGCGCGCGACACGGGCGAGGATCACGGAGGGAGTTCGTTGCGCCTTGAGCCTGGTGGCGGAGTTGCGTACACTCCGCGCCGTCCGGCTGGCGAGGCGGCGAGCCCACGAACGCACTGAGCGAACGCGGGGGTCAGCGACGCGGCATTGGCGGCAAGACGCCGCATGGTATCTTGGCTTGGGGAATCTGCAGCGCACAGGAGAAGGGGGATCGCATGAAACCGAAATACGACCGTTTGGCTGTCTTGGGCCGGCTTTCGTCGGTGTTGGCGCACGAGATCCGGAATCCTCTCGCCGGGATCAGTGCGGCGACACAGATGCTGGGCGGTAAGCTCGAGTCGGCGGATCCCAAGAAGAAGTACGTCGGCATGATCCTGAGTGAGATCGACCGTGTCGAGCAGATCGTCAAGAACTTGCTTGACTACTCGCGCGAGGGCCAGCCGTGCATGATGCGGGCCGATCTCGGCGCGATCATTGAGAGGACGCTCGGCGCTTTCGGTGACGCCTTCGACCGATCGGACGTGCGCGTGGACGTGCGTCACGACGAGGCGATGCCGTTCGTGCGCTGCGATGCCGAGCAGATCGAGCGCGCGTTCCGCAATGTCATTGCGAACGCCATTGACGCGATGCCTCAGGGCGGCACGCTGACGGTCCGCACGGCGCACGATGCGTCGACGGGCGAGGTGACCGTGACGTTCGAGGATACCGGCGTCGGCACCGATCTTGACGAGCTCGACGAGCTGTTCTCGCCATTCTACACGACGAAAACGAAGGGCAACGGGCTCGGCCTACCGGTCGCGCTCAAGTGCCTTGAGGAACACGGCGGGTCGATAACGCCCCGGCGTGGTGCGTCCTGCGGCTTGACGATGATCGTGCGGTGGCCCGTGCTGCCCACGGACCGGTCGAGCGTTTCTGAGGATGCAGCAACGAGCTGGCAGGCTGCACGTTAATTCGGGGGACACATGGAGACAACGGTTCTCATTGTCGACGACGAAGAGGCGATTCGTGTCTCACTCAAGGAGGCGCTCGCCGACGAAGGATACACCGTTCTGGATGCGGCGACCGGGGAGGAGGGAATCAGCCTTGTCCGGAGCAAGCGTCCCGACCTTGTGTTGCTCGACATGAAGCTGCCGAAGGCGAGCGGCCTCGACGTGCTCAAGCAGGTGCGGAAGCTCCAGGATGACATCGTCGTGGTCATCATGACCGCCTTTGCCGACGTGGCCAGCGCCGTGAAATGCATGAGGTACGGCGCGTACGACTACGTCAACAAGCCGTTCAGCATCGACACGCTGAAGATCGTTGTGCGCAATGCACTCGAGACGCTCTCGCTCAAGAAAGAGCTTTCGATCGTGCGCGAGCGCGAGCAGCGCGAGTTCGAGGCCGATTTCATCGTCGGCGAGAACCCAAAGATGCGCAAGGTGTACGAGTACGTCAAGCGCGTCGCGCGCAGCAACTCGTCGACCGTGCTTGTGCAGGGCGAGAGCGGCACGGGCAAGGAGCTGATCGCGCGCGCCATCCACTATCACAGTTTCCGGCGCGACAAGATGTTCGTCGATTTCAACTGCACGGCAGTGCCGGAGGCGCTCGTCGAGAGCGAGCTCTTCGGATTCGAGAAGGGCGCGTTCACCGACGCGAAGCAGCAGAAGAAAGGCCTGTTCGAGCTGGCCGATAAGGGCACGCTGTTCCTCGACGAGATCGGCGACATGAGCTACAAGCTGCAGGCGAAGCTGCTGCGCGCGCTGCAGGAGCGGTCGTTTACGCGGGTCGGCGGCGTGTCGAAAGTGAACGTGGACATCCGCATCATCGCCTCGACGAATCGCGATCTGCGAACGGCGATGGCGGAGGGCAAGTTCCGCGAGGATTTGTACTACCGGCTCCACGTCGTGCCGATCACGCTGCCGCTGCTGCGTGATCGCGGTCGGGACGTGTTGCTGCTGGCGAAGCACTTCATCGACAAGTTCAACCGCGAGTTCAAGAAGAACGTCTACAAGATCTTGCCCGAGGCCGAGGCGATGATGCTCGAGTATCACTGGCCGGGCAACGTGCGCGAGCTCAAGAACACAATCGAGCGCGCGATCCTGCTCGAGTGCGACGACGAGCTGCGCCCCGAGCACTTGCTTTTCGCGGAGGGGGACAGCGTGCCGCCGGCGGACGACACCCTTGTCGCGGCGTCCACGGAGCTGACACTCGACGAGGTTGAGCGGGAATACATCCGCCGGGTGATTGAGGCGGTCGGCTGGAATAAGAACCGCGCGGCAAAGACGCTCGGCATCGACCGGACCACGCTCTACACCAAGATCAAGAAGTACGGTCTCGTCCGGGCGTGATGTGCTGAATCTCGACGGCTTGTCGGAATAGCCGACAAGCGCATGATCGTTCAATCACTGAACGTACACTGACCGGTCACCGGGCCTTTTCTCGTCGTGAGATGGGCCAGGAGTGACCGGTTCTCTTTGTGCATGACGGCCGGTGCAACGCCGGTCGCGGGCGCGTGTGCTCGCGCGCCGAGCCGGACGGTTTCCTTGGTACAGAAGTTGCTCAATCGGTCCGCGTAGAGTCGTGTGCCAAGGAGAGAGCTATGCGCGCTACCACGCTTGTCTTCGGGTTGCTTGTGACGGGTCTGTTGGTCGTGGCGGTGGGGTGTCAGCTCGGCAGCCGACGGCCGCCGCGCGAACAGGTGCGCCCGTATGATCTCGCGCCGCAATCGGGCTACCTGACGGACGGGTCAACCGTGGCGCCCGACTATGCGGCGTCAGGGACACCCGATGAGGGAGACGGAGAGCCACGGTTCGACGAGGTGGCCTACCGGGCAGCGATCCAGAAAGACCTTCTGCGCATCAACGCGCTGCTGACTGAGAACGAGCGGCTGCGTCAGGAGCTCGCGGTCGCGCAGGCCGCGCTCAACGAGGCATGTGACGAGATCGAGCAACTGCGCGAGACCGTGGCCGGCCTGGAGGCCAAGCTCGTGGTGGCCGAAAAGCGGGCTGCGCGTCGTGCCGCGCGCGTCAAGGGCGGCGAGTAGGGAAGCGATGTCGGGGTCGATCCTTATAGTCGACGACGAGTTCACGCTTGCCGAGACGATTCGGGACCACTTCGCCGCCGAGGGGTTTGACGCCGAACGAGCGGCGTCGGGCGAGGCGGCCCTCGAGCTTGTTCGGGCGCGGCGGTTCGATGTCGTTGTGACCGACATGAAGATGCCGGGGATGAGCGGCCTCGATCTGCTGGGCGCGCTTCGCGAGGCGCCGGACACGCCGGCGGTCGTCATGATGACCGCGTATGGCACGCTCGAGTCGGCGGTCGAGGCGTTTCGGCTCGGGCTGTTCGATTTCTTGGAGAAACCAGTCTCGCTCGACGAGCTGAGCCGGAGCGTCAAGCGCGCGTTAGGCGTGCGCGCGGCGCGAGCGACAGCCAAGCCGCTTGCGTTGCCGCTGCAGGTGCTGCGCGAGCGATCGCGGCGGGTCGGCCCCGTGCGCGCAGAGGTCGCGGGCGATGCGTCGGCCGGCGAAGCGACGGCGGTGTGGCATCTGCGCTCGCTGGATCGAAAGCGGACCGCATTCATCTGGGGGCACGTTGTGCCTCAGAACCGATACGCCGCGAGCACTCGCCTGATCGTCAGAACACTTGCCGATGCGGTTGACCTTGGCGACCCAGGCGGAGCGCTCGAGGCGATCTCGAGCCGTCTGGGCGATCTCGATTGTCTTGCCGCGTTGCAATCGCTGGCGGTCGGCGTAGTCGAACCGAAGCCGAACCGTCGTGTGCACGGCGCAGCGTCCGGCTATCCCGGTGTGTTCCGGTTGTGCGGCGCCGATTCATCGGCCGAGTGCCTTGTGGACGGCCCGGGTGCGTCGGGGCGGCGATTCGAGACGGTTCTGGCTCCCACGGACGTGTTGTTGTTGGCTGAACCGCGGCTCGTCTCGGCGGCCGGCGAGCGGTGGCCCGACGTGCTCGCGACGACCGCGCAGTGTGTTGCCGACGGTGAGCTGCGCCCCGCGCAGCGTCTGCTGGCGAAGGTGCCCGAGGCGGCTCATGGCGCGCCGGTCGCCGTGGCCTTGCGCCTGGGCGAAACCATCCGGCCCGACGAGCTGACTCACGTCAGCGCTCAGTCGAGCCTGGCGAGCCTGGCCCACCTGCGCGATACAGCCGAGCAGTTCGCGCTGAGCTCCCCGCTGAGCGATCAGGCGGCGCACGAGGTCGTCACGGCTGTCCAGGAGGCCCTGCTCAACTGCATTCGGTGGGCCTACCCGGGGCGCGAAGGGCTTGTGTATCTGACGCTCTCGCGCGGGGCGAAACGGATGCGCGCGAGCGTACGCGATCGCGGCCTGGGCTTCGATGTCGCCGACGTGTGGGGGCGCACGTCGGAGTGGGCCAACGATCCACTCCGCTGCTCGGGCCGTGGCCTGATGCTCATGGACGGGTTGGCCGACCGGTTCGAGCTTGTGTCTCGTCCGGGCCGCGGCACGAACGTTGTGCTTGAGAAGGAGTTCGATCTGCCGGTCGCTGCGGACGCGGCCGCACACGAAGTGGAGCACTCCGGATGAGTCGGGAGCAGTCCGGACAGAACGGCGCGCCGGTGGTTGTGTCGGTCGCCGACGAGCTCGTGCTCGAGTCGGCCGAACCCGCCGAGCAGTTGCGTGAGCTGCTCAGCGCGGGCGCGCGCCGGATCGTGCTCGACCTGAGTCAGGCCAGCTACGTGTCGGCGATCGGTCTCGGCATCGTGGCGGACGCGGTCAAGCAGGCGCGGCGCGTGGGCGGCGACGTGAAGATCGTCGCGAGTCGCCCGGAGCTGCGCCGCGTGTTCGATCTGGGTGAACTCGACGCGCTGCTCGAGTTCTACGACGACGCCGAGAGCGCCTGCCAGGCTTTCGCCGACTGCGTGGGTGAGGTGGAGCGCACCCTGCTGTGGCAGCAGTTCAATGATGAGTGACGACAGCGACAACAAGACTGAGCCGCCGGCCGAAGAAGCGAACGCGCCGGCCGAGTCGGCGCACGAGTCGGCGCACGGAGCGGCGCACGAAGCGGCGCACGAAGCGGCGAGCGAGTCGGCACGCGCCCCGGACGCTGAGGCAACTGACGCCTCTGCGCAACCGGCGGCCGACGCGTCTGAGCAATCCGCCGAGCCAGCCGACGAACCTGAGACGCCGCCCGCCGAGCCAGCCGCCTCCTCGGATGAGCTTCCAGCGGAAGCGTCTGATCCGTCTGTCGAGCCGGGTGAGCCGCCGACCGGTGAGCCACCGACCGGTGAGCCACCGAGCGACGAGCCGCCGGCCGCGAACGATCAGGAATCGGTCGACGCAGCCGCAGCACCTGCTGCTGCCGCTGACGTTCCCGAATCAGAGACCGAGACGCCCGTCGACGAGGCTGAAGCCGCCGAACCGAGTGCGGAGACGGCGGAGGCAGCCGCGGAGGCGCCGGTGGAAGAGACTGGTGTTCCCGAGCCGGCCGAGACGCCCGTCGACGAGGGGGACGCTGCTGAGCCGAGTGCTGAGGGGGCCGAAGCTGGTGCGGCGGTCGGCGGAGGTGCCGAGGCCGTCGAGGTGGACGGCGCCGGGGAAGACGCCGGCGGCGGCACACCGGTCGAGGTGATGTCGCTCGACGAGGCTGAAGCCGTTGTTGACACACAGCGGCGTCGACGCCGGCTGGCGTTGCTCGTTGCCGCGCCGGCCGTCGTGATCGGGCTGATCATCGCCGTGACGCAGATCAAGCTCGGCGGGGGCTCCGACACGAAGCCGCCGTCGGTACGCAACTGGGAAGTGGGCATGGAGCAGATCGATCTGGGCAACACGGGGACGGGCGTCCAGATGCTCGAGGACGTGGTGGCCGGTCTTGCGATCGGCCAGGACCGCGCCGTTGCCCACGTGCGGCTCGCGGAAGTGTACCGCACGCTCGGCGAGACCGAGCCGCACTACTACAACTCAGCCATTCGCCACTACACGTTGGCGCTCGGGCTGGTCGAGCAGGCCGACTCGGCCAAGGCCGCCTGCGCCGTCGACGAGCTGCTCTACGAGACAGGGCAGTGCTTCGCGGCGTTGGGCTCACACGAGATGGCGCTCGAGTTTTTCGAGCGGCTCGAGCGCGAGTACCCGTCAAGTCCATTCAGACCGCAAGCCCGATTCGAGATCGGCGAGGCGTACTTGGCCATCGGCCGCTACCAGCAGGCGCGAGAGGCGTTCGCGCTCGTGGCCGAAGCGTATCGGGGCGATCCGCTGGGCGAGAGCGCCTTCTTCCGGTTCGCCGACACGTTCGACGAGCAGGCCGAATCACTGCACACGGAGTAGTCATGCTGCGTCGCGCACGGTGCATACACGACGCGTGGGCCGGTGCCCTGACCGCGGCGGCCCTGGTGTGCCTGTGCGCTACGCCTGCCGCGGGCGGCCAGGCGCACCTGGGCGGCGAAGGACCGCTCCTGCCTCGCCTGAGCGGGCCGCGCAGCTCGCCGACCTTTATCCCGCCGGCCGACGAGACGACCGCGGCCTCGGATCGCTCGGACGTGCTCGAGGCGACCGGCACCGAGGACGAGCGCGAGGCAGCCGCGCCCGAGGAGGTCACGAGCACGCTCCGGCTCTTCCTCGACGAGATGCTCACGCAGTCCACGATCTTGGACGTGCTCCCGCCGCACATGGGGGTCGAGGCGCGGCGTACCTACCTCGAAGACCGCGGCATCCGCACGTATCGGGAAGGGATCATCCGATTCCCGGACTCGACCTACGTGCCGCAAGCGCACTTGAAGGTCGCGTCGATCTACGCCCGGCGCGGCGATCGCGAGGCGGCGCTCCGCGAATGTGCCAAGCTGCTCGAGCGCTTCCCCACGCACGAGCTCGCCGACGAGGCGCGCCTGGAGCGCGCGCGCCTGATGTTCGAAATCGGTGAGTACGCAGGCGCCAGGGACGAGGCGTATCTGCTTATCGACAGCTTCCCCGACCGGCCGCTTGTCGCCGACGCGTACATGATCGCGGCACGCTCGCACGAGCGGCTCGGCGAGCACGACGACGGCCAGACGGCCTACGAACACGTGCTGCGCCGGACGGCGCCCGGCGACGAGCTGTTCGACGAGGCCCGCGAGGGGCTCGCGTCGATCGAGCTGGCGCGAGGCAACACCAGCGCCGCGGTCGAGATCTACAAGCAGCTCATCGCGGAGTCGCCCTCGCACGCCGTGCGAGACGAGCGCGAGTACCGGCTCGCCCAGGTCTACGTCGACGCCGGCGAGACCGGCCGAGCCCGGGCGTTGCTTCGCCGGATCGTCGACGGCTACGAGCTGAACGCCTACCGCGCCACGGCGGCCTACCAGCTTGCCGACTCCTACTACGGCGAGGGGCGAATCCCACAGGCGGCCAAGTACTACCGGCGCGCCCTGGTCGATTTCCCCAACTACCCGGCGCGCATCCCGGCGCTGTTCCGTGCGGCCGAGGCATACCGCCGGCTCGGCCTCTACAGCAAGGCGCTCGACATGGTGCGCCTGGTGGCCAAGGCGCGCGATCCCGAGCCGACGCCCGGTCAGCAGGCGCGCGCCAAGCTCATGGCGGGCGAGATCCTGTTGTGCGACGGCAAGTACAGCGTCGCGCTCGAGGAGCTCTACGGGGCGCTGCTCGGGGAGGTCTCGCAGTCCGAACGCGACCTGGCCGCCTACCGCATCGCTCAGTGCTACTACCGCAGCGGCTACTACAACGAAGCGCTCGAAGCGTTCGACGCGGCGCTCGAGCAGGCGCCCGCGCATCCGCTCGCCGTCGAGGCCAAAGAGCGCCTGGCCGACTGCTACGAGAAGAAGGGATGGCTCGACGACGCGCGCCGCCACTACACGGCGATCGTCGAGGCAGCGAGCGAGGACGACACGGCCGAGCAGCAGGCCGTGCGATCGCGGGCGGCCTTTCGGTTGCTCAATACCTACAGCGACCTGGGCCTCTATTCGGATGAGCTGAGCTGTGCGCGGCGCCTGCTCGAGGGCCACTACGCTTTTCTCGACGAGGCGCGACTGCTCTACCGCATGGCGCGCGCGACCGAGCGGCTCAACAACCCGGCCCAGGCGGCCGCCCTCTACTCGGAGGTCCGCTCGCGGTTCCCGGCGACAGCCTGGGCCGAGCAGGCCGACGTGAAGATCCGGCACATGCAGATGCTGAAGCAAATCAAGGACTTGTCCGAAACGGACATGTTCAAGGAGGCGCGCGAGTGATGGATGAGACACTGCTCAAGACGCTCCATGACGGGATCCGCGAGGAGATCGCTCACTACGAGCAGCTCCTCGATCTGACCACGCGGGAGCACGAGATCCTGTCCGCGGAGAGCTATGACACCGAGCTCGCGACCGTGGCGGCCAGGAAGCTCAAGATCATGCGCGAGCTCAACGACCTGTCGATGCGGATCGGCCCGCTCAAGGTGCGGTGGAAGCTCGAGGAGTCGCGCGACGACCCGAACGTCGAGACCGCCGAGATCTCGCCGTTGCTCGACGAGCTGGGCACGCTGCTCGAGAAGATCCTCGACGTGGACGAGGAGAACCAGCGCATCCTGGCCCGCGTCGTCGGCGAGATCGACACCCGAGGGGCCAAGCAGAGCCTCAACGCGGCCTCGGCCGAGCAGGCTTACAACGGAACGGGACACAACACCTAGCGCCCGGCGCCGCCACCGGCGCCGCGCTGGAGCACAGCGATGGAGAACACCGTCGTGCCCGACACGCTTGCACATGAGCGCGTGCTCGCCGACGTGATCGCCAAGAACGGCGCGTCCAGTCCCGGCGAGCTCGCCTCCCTTGCCGAGGCGTTCGAGCACTTCACGCAGAAGGCGTCGAAGCTGCGTGAGTCGTACGTCAAGCTCAAGGGGCACGTTCGTTCGGTCAACCGCGAGCTCAAGGAGAAGAACAGCGAGCTCCGGGTGAAGGTCGACGAGCTCGACGCGACGCGCACCTACTTGCACAACGTGCTTGAGAGCATGGGCAGCGGCGTGATCGCCGTCGGCGCCGAGGGGCGGATCACCATGTTCAACGCCGCCGCCGAGCAGATGACCGGCTACCGGCGCAGCGAGGTCATCGGCCGGCCCTACCGCGAGGTGTTCGCCAACGGCGACGACGCGCCGGCCATCCTGCTCGCGCTCGAGACGGAGCGGCCGCACGTGTTCAAGGAGCGCGCGCTGCATCGTCGCGACGGCGAGGCGATCCCGGTGGGCATGAGCAGCTCGCCGCTTCGCGACCCGAGCGGCGCGGTCTGCGGCGCGCTCGAGATCTTCCACGACCTGAGCGAACTCAAGCGGCTCGAGGAACGCGTCCGGTGTGCCGACCGGCTTGCGGTGCTCGGCCAGATGGCGGCCACCGTCGCCCACGAGATCCGCAATCCGCTCGGGGGGATCGAGGGCTTCGCCG